>Ga0209602_1000356_pt1 | contig 44244 bp, 46 predicted proteins | sample COGITO_mtgs_1205_3_FD_184810 | JGI IMG/M metagenome (GOLD analysis project Ga0209602, IMG submission 184810) | Pelagic marine microbial communities from North Sea - COGITO_mtgs_120524 (SPAdes) (version 2) | ecosystem: Environmental > Aquatic > Marine > Epipelagic ...
GTTTGGGCTAATAGTTCAATCAAATAATTGCTCGAATCTAAGGGTACGCTACCCTTTTATCCGTCTTCACTGCAAACACCTCGCTGGTAGAAACGTGTCTGCGCCAACCCTGCTCATAGACAATGTCTAAACAGGATATTCCTATTAGGGGCTCATTCAGCAGTTGACCGCAATTAACGTACTAATAAAAATTGGGTCTGACTTTCTAGTAACATTTGGGTTGTGAAACTACCAAAAAAGAAGCCATGCAACTTACCATGACTAAACGCTCCCATGACCGTAATATCAATACCATGTGTTTTTTGGTAATGCGTTAACACCTCAACGGCATCACCGGTCATTGCTTCGCCTATCATATCAATGCCCGCACCCGTTAAAACACTCTGGGCATCTTCCACTAAGTTTTGAGCATCGGCTAGGTTCTTTTGCACGCAAACAACATGGACTTCCAAGTCTTGTTTAAACAGCGCCATACTGGTTAATAAATTCAACGCTTTGTGTGAGGTTGGACTGCCGTTATAGGCAAACATCACTTTTTTAGGCTCGGTAAAAGCAGATTTCGCAATAAAAACCGGCTTATTAATGACCCGAATCGCATCTTGTATTTGCGCGCCTAAACCCTGCAATTCGCCTTCATGATCGTGGCCTTTCGAGCCTAGCACGACCATCGCTAACTGAGACTGCAAATCTAACAATGCTTCAGGCAATGTGCCATGGCGTTGCTTCGCAATCAGGTCGGTAATACCGGCTGCTGTTGCTTTGTCTTTAGCGTCATTTAAAATCTGTTTGCCGTCTGCAATCAGCTTTTTACTTTCCAAGCGTTCTTCATCAGATAATTCATCCAATAAATGCTCTTTTATATTGGGCGTTAAATTACCTTCATGGCCCACTTGGTCACTTTGATGAGAATGCTCAATCGTATGCAATACTTTCAATGGCGCCGAAGATTTTTTCGACAACCAAATCGCATAATCAAGGACGGAATCGCTTAACTCTGAGCCATCAACGCCTGCCAGTATCAATCCATTTTTCATTGTTGTCATTATCATTGGCCTCCCATCATTTTTTCAACTTCGTCAGGTTTATCATGTACAGCAAATTTATCTAATAATGTCTCACTGGCTTCATTCAAGCCAATAATATTGACATCCGCCCCTTCACGACGTAATTTAATAACGACTTTATCTAAGGCTGCAACGCCGGTAATATCCCAGAAATGCGCGCGATGGACATCAATCACAATTTTATCAACCGCTTCCTTAAAGTCGAAAAAGCCAATAAATCGATCTGATGAATTAAAGAACACTTGGCCAATCACCTGATAGGTCCGTGTATCACTGGCTTCATCATAATCGCTTTCAACTAATAAGAATTGGCTTAAACGCTGAGCCATAAATAAAGACCCAATCAAAATTCCCGTAAAGACACCAAAGGCTAAGTTATGTGTCCAGACCACGACAATCACCGTCGCTACCATCACACTAGAAGCGCTCGCTGGGTTGGTTTTCAATTCTTTAATCGACGTCCAGTTAAAAGTACCAATAGACACCATAATCATCACCGCCACTAATGCGGCCATTGGCACAATCGACAAGATATCACTGAGGAAGACAACGAGAATCAGTAATAAAATACCGGCCACCATCGTCGATAATCGACCACGACCACCTGATTTCACATTGATAATCGATTGACCAATCATCGCACAACCGGCCATACCACCAATCAAACCAGAGCCAATGTTCGCAATCCCTTGGCCTTTACATTCGCGCTTTTTATCACTCTCAGTATCGGTTAATTCATCAATGACATTCGCCGTCATCAATGACTCTAATAAGCCAACAATCGCAATTGAAACCGAATAAGGGAAAACAATACTCAATGTTTCAAAGTTAAAAGGCACATCAGGCCACAAGAAAATAGGCAACGTATCTGGCAGCTCACCCATATCGCCAATCGTACGGACATCAATATCGAAGAAATAAACCACCAACGTCAGCACGACAATATTGACCAAAGGTGAGGGTAATAACTTGCCGATTTTAGGCACATAAGGAAAGAGGTAAATGATGCCAAGCCCGGCGGCCGTAAGCGCATAAACATGCCAAGTGACATTGGTCAATTCTGGCAGTTGTGCCATAAAGATCAAAATAGCCAGGGCATTCAAAAAGCCTGTCATAACCGACTTTGATATAAAACTCATGAACTTATGTAAATTTAGATAACCTGCAACAACCTGTAATACACCAGCTAAAATAGTCGCGGCCAATAAATATTGTAAGCCATGGTCTTTAACCAACGTCACCATCAACAACGCGGTGGCGGCTGTTGCAGCAGAAATCATCCCGGCTCGACCACCGACAATTGCAATGACCACGGCAATCGCAAAAGAGGCATACAAACCGACTTTAGGATCAACACCGGCGATAATAGAAAAAGCAATGGCCTCAGGCACTAAGGCCAAGGCAACGACAATACCGGCCAAGATATCGTTACGAACATTACCTAGCCAGTCTTGCTTAGCAGATAGCAGCATACAATTAGATTCCTTATGATCCCAGCCAACTGCTCAAAGCAAGGCCGAGTCACGCAATATATTTTGAAAAGAAAACGCAGCAATAATTGACTTGCTGACTTATGGATTTAAGGCGACAGAGTATACAGGAAAAGGCTATAAACCATACTTTTAGGCATAAGTCGCATAGTTAGCTTCTCGTTCTGCTAACCGTTGTTTTGCATCAGTCAAAATTTGCTGTTTTTCACTGTCGCTGCTGACAGTCCACTGTGTGATTTCATTCAAAGCACGACCACACCCAATGCAAACATCGGCTTGGTCCAAACAACAGTTTCCGATACAAGGAGAAGGAATGGTTATTAAACTCGGCTCATGGACTTTAATCATAATGGTCGTCCAACTATGGCGATGTAAAAACCACTGGCCATCTTGTTGCTGCCAGACCACGACATACTTACCATAATCAATCATAGCGCCCTCTCCAGTATGGAACGTATAACGACCCACTTCGAATGCCTTATCATCGCTGGCATTCACTTCCATCATTTCCAACTTAACCGTCGCAATGCCCAACTGCATTAGGCCTTGCCAAAACAACTTGATCTCAGAACGGCCAGACACAAAGTCACGGTTTGATGGTAACAGTTGTGCTTGTTCAGAATAAAGTTTAGCAATGCCAGACGCGTCACCAAACTCAAATGCAGCCATAAAAGCCTGCTCTACCGCCACAATCTCATCATAAACACGTTGTTGATCTTGTTATGCCGAGCAACCCGCTAACAGGATCATCGCAAAGACAAAAAGCCGTTTTCGCATTTAGTCTCTCGACAGCACAACACGGTAATGTGTTTGGCCTGAACGAACACGTTCTATTGCTGCATTCACATCATCAAAGGCAAAGGTTTCAATAACAGGCTTAATATCATGTCGCGCTACAAAATCAAGCATTTCAGACATCACAGCAGGACTCCCTACCACCGATCCTGAAATAGAACGCTGGCCCATTAACAAACCAAATGCTTGAATATCGAGGGGTTCGAGCACCGCGCCGACAAAATGCAATCGGCCACGTGCTGCCAACGTATTAACGTACAAGTTCCAATCTAATTTCACGTTGACAGTCGAGATAATAAAATCAAACTGTCCCGCTGCTGCTGCCAAAGCAGCTTCGTCCTTGGTATCTAAAATGTGATGAGCGCCTAAAGACAAGGCCTCTTTTTTCTTGCTTGCACTCGATGTAAATGCCGTTACATTACAGCCCCAAGCATTTAGAAACTGCAGTGCTAAATGACCTAAGCCACCAATGCCAATTACAGCCACTTTATCGGTAGGCTTTATATCAAACTGGACTAATGGATTAAACACCGTAATACCGGCACAAAATAAAGGCCCTGCAGACGCTAAATCAATGCTATCAGGAATCGACACCAAACTATTGGCATCTGCTCGCACTTTGTCAGCGAACCCACCATGATGCCCAACAACTGTAGGCTGAGCCGAGGCACAGAGATTTTGATCATTGTTATCACAGTGCTGACAATCATTGCAGTAGCTTGAATGCCAGCCTAAACCAACGACCTGACCCACTTTAAAGTGCGTTACATGATCACCTAATTTAGCTATCCGGCCAACGACTTCATGACCTGGCACTAATGGGTATGATGTCATCCCCCATTCATTGTCGATCATATTGATGTCACTATGACAAATCCCGGTACAAAGGACATCAATCTCGACTTGTTGTGCCTTTAAAGGCCCCGGATCATAGTCAAAATAACGTAAATCTCCACTCGGTTCAAACGCAGCATAAGCCTTTATCATCGTAAGATCCTCATTAAACAAAAGTAAGTGTCAGTAAAAAGGGTTTACCAACACTTACTTTAAACCATCCAACTTAAATTTACATCATACCTAATGCGGTTGAGCCTAAAACGACTTGGCAAGCGAAACCAGCTGCAAAAGTTAATGTGCGAACCAAAGGAATCGCTAACGTATAAACGACAAAATGACCGACACGTGACCAGAAATAAACCATACACGCCATTGCAGTCATTTCAGTGCTCGTACCACTTAAATGTACAACAAAAACCAGTACTGCAAATACCACTAAGTTTTCAATAGCATTGCTATGTGCGCGTTTCATACGATCAGCCCAATCTGACAGCGTTATCGGGTCAATTGGATAGCCCACCACATTCATTAAACCTCCCACTACAATACGGTTTAACGCATAAGGCATCCACATCACTGCCGTAAACAAAGCTACCCATGTTAAATACATTAATTCCATCGTCATTACGCTTCTCCTAAAAGATTAGAGTTTGATTTTTCATCTCATTTGCTTGCTCGCTAACACAACATTGCACTAGCAGGTGCCCAACAAAACAAATTGATTTATTAACAACTTTATTTTGAACTATTCAGTATAGATTAAATAAAGCGCATAAAAAAGCATGACAACGAATTTCATTGCCATGCTTTTTAGAAAACCCTTAAAGGACTTAGCCTAACGATAGAACTATCGTTTTATTTTTTAACTATCTTCATCATTTAACCGAGCACGGTAGCCATCAAACTGTGATTTTTCTTCTTCAGCCACGGTCGGGTAATGTAGGTTCAAGTCCTGCATCGTCTTAAGAATGATTTCAGCCACTTTCAAGCGCATAAATGGCTTGTTATCAGCCGGAATGGCATACCAAGGTGCCCAAGGCTTAGAGGTTTCTCTTAAAGCAATATGATAAGCGTGCATATACTTATCCCAATGCTGACGCTGATCAATGTCTCCCTCAGAAAATTTCCAATGCTTTTCAGCGTCATCTAATCGAGACATGAAACGCGATTTTTGCTCTTCTTTCGATACATTTAACCAAAACTTAATCACCACCGTGCCATTTTTTGCTAAATGTTGTTCCATATCATTGATCGATTCATAACGACCTTGCCAAACCGTATCCAAGTTCACTTCAGGCAAACGTTGTGACACTAGAATATTAGGATGGACACGTGCAATCAACACTTCCTCGTAATGGCTCCGATTGAAAATACCAATAAGCCCACGTTCTGGTAAGGCTTTGGTCGTCCGCCATAAAAAGTCATGATCTAATTCACCACTACTTGGTTTTTTAAAAGAATGAACCTGACAGCCTGCCGGGTTTAAACCTTTCGTCACCGCACGAATCGTACTGTCTTTGCCAGCCGCATCCATTGCCTGAAAAACCAACAGAACAGAGTGATGGTCATGTGCATACATCATTTGTTGTATAGCGTCGATTTTTTCGACAACCTTTTTCAAACGCTTCTTGCATTCTTTTTTACTCGGGACATCATCTTGTTCATCCGGCGCTGTACTGGTCTGGTCAATATTAAAATAACCATCAGATGGCACAAGGTAAGGACTTTCCACAAAAGACTGCATGTTCGACGGACTCCTAACTAAATCATCGTGATTTTTTAAAAAATCATTCATAAGCTTAAACAGTTGTTTTTTTACCGGCGCGTAACAACAGATACCCGAGAATACCTGAAGCGAAAGAGCCAATTAAAATGGCTAATTTATCAGTATATTGGAATAGCTGCTCATCAACAAAGGCCAACGACGCAATAAACAAGCTCATCGTAAAGCCGATTCCTGTTAATACTGACACACCATATAATTGTAACCAATTGCTACCTTCCGGTAGTGAGGCCAACTTCAATTTAATTGCAACCCAACTAAAACCGAACACACCCACTTGTTTACCAACAAAAAGACCAAACATAATCCCGATCGGAACTGGCCCAGCCATCTGTTCCATCGAAATCTCAGTCACATTGACACCGGCATTCACAAACGCAAATAACGGTAGAATGAAAAAGGCCACCCAATAATGTAAGTCATGTTCTAATTCTTTTAGTAACGAGACATGGGCACCATCACGCTGAGAGTTCAATGGGATTGTAAACGCCAAGGCAACACCAGCCAGTGTTGCATGGACACCCGACTTCAATACGCTCACCCACAAAACCCAACCAACAATAAAGTAAGCGGCTTTTTTTGTCACACCAAACAAGTTAAGTGCAATCAATATAGCCAAAGATCCAAAGGCTACAGTAATCGATAAAGTGGATAAATCAGATGTATAAAACAACGCAATAATCGCAATCGCACCCAAATCATCAATGATTGCTAAGGCCATCAAAAACAGTTTTAATGACACCGGAACACGGCTACCCAACATCGACAAAATACCTAAGGCAAACGCAATATCCGTCGCAGTCGGAATCGCCCAACCTGTGATAGCAATAGGGTTATCATTCGCACTGTTAAAAGCCACATAAACCAATGCCGGAACGACCATACCGCCAACTGCCGCCACGCCTGGCAACACCGCTTGCTTAACTGTCGATAAATGTCCTTCTATCAACTCACGCTTAACTTCCAAACCAATCAATAGAAAAAACACCGCCATCAAACCATCATTGACCCAATGATAAAGCGACTTGTCTAAATGCAAATCACCCACTCGAATTTCAACAGGAATATGTAAAAACGCTTCATAGGCTGGGGCTAAAACTGAATTACTTAAAATCAAAGCCAAAATGGTGACAAAGATCAGTAACACGCCGCTTGATGATTCTTTTTGTATAAACTCGTCAATAATATTATTCATTAAGTACTCTAATTAATTACCAGAAGGTAAGACTACAAGACACATATTTAATTCCGCTTTAACAGCCAGACAAACTCAGTCGCTGGACACTGCCCTCTCAGCCCACCTTCAACCTCATTTTCGAACAATAAGGTCATCGCATAATCTGCACTATAAGAAAGCGCTAGTTCTTCATTTGAAACAGAGAATGGCGGCCCTGTCATTATCGCCTGGTCATAGACATAATTAATCAACAATTGGTCTGCTTTTTGAGATATAGCCATCACTTGTTTCGTATAACTGCTACGCATTATCTCTGGCAAGGCCACAATCGCAGCGCGATCATACACCGCATCAACATCACCTAAAACAGAATGTGTTAACTTGAAAAAATCGCCAACATAAATGGTCAAACCGTCAGCATAATAACGTCTTAATCCGCCTAAGTCAGTCACATTAGGCACAACAGCCAAAGCGTCAAAAAGTTCAATAATAGCGGGCTCATGCAGTTCGACACCCCTGACTTGAAAACCATTTCCCAATAGCCAAGCAATATCCAAAGTCTTACCACAGAGCGGTAAAAAAACAGTTTGTCCTGCCTGTAGACCTAACGCATCAAAATGCGTGACCAATAATGGGTTAACATCATCAAGATGAAAACCGATCTGTTTGTTTTGCCACTTCTCGTGCCAAAATGCTGCATCCATCGAACACGCCTCTTGAAATGAACGTAAAATCACTAAAACAAATTAGAGATCTTTAGTATTTATGAAATTATTAACCTATGGTTTGCTACTAAGTAGTCTTGTTACCGCAACTGGCTGCACGGTCCTTTCTGTCGCTGACGCCGTTGTCAGTACAGCCGTTGATGTAACCGTCGGCACAGTTAAAGTCGCGACCAAAGTGACAACGACGGCAATTGGCGCTGCCATCCCTGACGCTGACGAAGATTAATCTGCTTGCAAACTGCTGGCAATAATTTTAACCCAAGCCTCGCTAGACAAGAAACCATTCGCCCACTCTTCCCAATCTAAAGACAAGCCTTCAGCTTGCATCTGTTCGAGTGTCATCCCTTCTGCCATCATGGCTTTGACTTCATCTGTTGTACCTACCAACATCTCATGAAAGTCCCCAAGATCTGACTTATCAGACAAAGGACCATGGCCTGGAATCACCACTGTCTCATCATCAATTCGGTCTAATACAGCCGCTACATTTTTCGCCATTTGTTTGACATTACCGCCATTTTGCACATCGACAAAGGGGAAGAAGCCGGAAAAGAAATGGTCACCCATATGGACAATATTAGCGTGTTTGAGAAACACCACTGAATCGCCGTCGGTATGACCATGGGGGAAATGGACGAGTTCAAAGGTTTCGCCGTTAATAAACAGTGATAAAGATTGACTGTAGGTTAATGAAGGTAAGGCGTGAGAGCCATAGGGTTCAGATACCAGGCCAAATAATTTAACCTCTTGACGCGTCAGCAATCGCGCTCTGACATTATCATGTGCCACAATTTGCGCATGGTGCCCAACGAGGTCATTACCTTGCGTATGATCATTATGCCAATGCGTGTTGATCAAATAACTGACTTGCTCAACACCGCCATACTCAACTAAGACCAGTTCTAATGCCGCCGACATTTCCTTATAATCAGCATCAATCATCACCATACCTTGCTCGCCTTTCACAAGTAGGATATTACCGCCCTTTCCTCGCAATAAAAAAGCAGATTCCGTCAACGGTGTCGACTTAAATGTCTTGCTAGGCGCATGGTGATCTGCACTATAAGCAAACTGACTCATCGCCATCAAAACGAAAATGGCACATAGCTGCGTCAATAAATTCATTTAATCATCTCCAAAATATCTGTTCCAGACAGTTTACGCCGATCAACCACCATAATTAAACAAAATCCAATGTTAATGACAGCCATTCAGCTTTTATTCAGCTCAATATCCCTGTAGTGACACATAAGCTTATTGCACCAAACGTATCCAAGGCAGCCAACAAAATGGAGAACAGCTTATTTCCACTCGTAGCGGAGTTGCATTAATCAATAATAAAAATGGGACAAATTAAGGTCAAAGATCTCTCTGTGCGTCCCATCATAATGGCTTCTTTTTTTAGTGCCTAATGCTATGATGCCAAGCAACTTCAACTGACTAAAAATTAAAGACACATGGATCCATTAAGCCAAGGCGTCGTCGGCATGTCTGCCTCGCAAACCCTAGCGACTAAAAAAGAGATGGTCGCAGCCAGCCTACTTGGCTTTTTCTCAGGGATGGCAGCCGATTTAGACATCGTCATTCGATCATCAGAAGACCCTTTACTCTTCCTTGAATTCCACCGCCAATTCACCCATGCGATTATCTTTATGCCACTTGGTGGCTTGATTTGTGCCACTGTATTTTGGTTATTGATACATACTATTTTTAACAATAAAACACTGACATTCGGTAAAACCTATCTATACAGCACTGCCGGTTACGCAACCCATGGCTTGTTAGATGCCTGTACCAGCTACGGCACACAATTATTCTGGCCTTTTAGCACCGAACGCATCGCTTGGAATAACGTGTCCATTATCGATCCACTTTTCACTTTCCCCTTACTCGCCATTGTCTTACTGGCCATGATAAAACGGTCGCAGTGGCTTGGCTACCTGGGTGCTGTTTACGCTATCAGTTATTTAAGCTTGGGGATCGTACAAGAGCATCGTACTGAAGCGATTGCTCAAAACTTAGCAGAAAATCGAGGCCACACACCGATCAACCTCAATGTGAAACCCAGTTTTGCCAATCTGATTGTTTGGAAAAGCATTTATGAATACCAAGGACGCTACTATGTTGACGCAATTCGTCTATTTAACACCGCGAGCATTTTTAAAGGCGATTCAACACCCAAACTAGATATTAGCCGTGATTTACCGTGGTTAGATATCACTAGCCAACAAGCGCTTGATATAGAACGATTTCGTTGGTTTTCAGCTGATCACCTTGCGCTAGATCCTAATAATCCACACCGTATTATCGATATGCGTTACTCCATGCTACCGAATACACTTGATGGCTTGTGGGGCATCGAAATATCCCCCACTGCTAATCTAAAAAGCCATGTCAAGTGGACAGCTAATCGTAATGTCAGTGATCGAACAAACAATATAAAAACACTTTGGTCAATGATTCAAGGACAAGGCGCAGTGTCAATTCCTTAGATTCAATCGAATACGTGAGGGCAAGCGCCATAATTATTAAAAGCATCATCCCAGGGCCAAACATCATTGGCCCTGTGCCAGCGTGAATGGTGAAATGCCATGAGACAGGTCCCACCTGATGCCCCTTCAACTAAAAAAGTATCAAATTCAGCGACGTTCTCATATTTTTGGGAAACAGTACTTTTCGGCCAAGTCAAACCACCGCGTGCATCAGTCTCTTTGTGCCAAAACACCTCAGGTGACACCCATATCTGTTGCGTTTTATCCCAAGTGACCATTGGGCTAATATCACTTACTTCACCGTGCCTTGGTTCATCTGAAGTCACTTCTTGTGCTGTACAGGCCGTTAAAACCAAAAGCAATGATATTGCCATTAATTTAATTATCATAATTGTCGAAGTCCCCTTAATGTTTAACAAATCACATCATCCATTAGGGTAGACGACTAACTTGACCAATAATTACACCAAAGCGTCCATCAGACAGAATATTTTTCTCAGGTAGGTAAATCCGAGATACCGATCCATCTAAATACAAAGCAACATCACAACCCTGTTGTTTGAAATGTTCAGCAAAATCATAAAAGTTAACAAAGCTTTTTGAAATCGAAAATACAATGCGTCCATCAGGTAAAAGCCCTACCCCATTACGAAATCGTAGGCTTAACGATCCTTTTGTCAGCTTAGGGTTAATCTCGCCATCAACCAGCAACATTGGACCAGACTGTGTTGCATACTCAATCTCAGAATTAGGCTTAAACTCACTTGTAGCAAGAATGTGCCCTTCACCCGACTTTGTCAGGTAGAAAACACCATTAGGTTGAATATAAAAATTGCCATAGCCTTGCTGTCGACGACTTAAGCGGTATTGTGTTTCCCCCTTTTCAATATACAATCCCAACGGAGAAAGATCTTCTTGGTATATGCCACCATTCATCGCAAACACTAACGTCTGATTTTGTTTAGCTAAGGCTTGCTTTAAATGCTGAAAGTGTTGATAGGGTTCACCCGCCTCATCTCGCCAAAAAAAGGCCAATTCGTCCTCTTTCGGATCAACCATATGGGAGATAAAACGTGAAGGGGAAGCAATCTGTTCAGCCCAAACAATAGGTTGAACAAACAACAACAAACAACTCATACCAAAGTGGATAAGTCGCTTATTCATTTTCATTAAACGTTAACTGATTGGCCGAGCAAAATAACTCGTCATCCAATCATATAATTTTGCTGGGCTCAGTTCATCAAAAGCCAACTGCTCAAATTCGGCGGCTGGGTCTTTATCCTTATAAGAAAACTGGTAATTCACAACATCAAGCGCATCATCATTCACAATTAAAATAATCCGCTTACCCGTTTTCAAACAATCAATCGTCATTACATCTGCAGGAAACCCAGCCTGACGCATTTTATGGTGTACACCAACAATCGGGTCAATATCGGCATGATTCAACTGTACTCGTTCATGCGCCTCAGTCGCCATATCACACAATGTTTTCAACTGTTCAGTCATCCCACTTTTCTCATTATCTTTACAGTCCCACAGCCACATGTTGAATTAAACCATCAACAATTAAAATATGCTCACGTCCTTGCCGATTCTGATTGGTACCATCCAATAATCGGCCCTTAAAACTAAACGCTATCTCAACAACATTTGGCTTAATCTCAGCAATACTATCAATTGTCCAAGCCAAGGTTTGATAGTGTCCATGAAACTCAGTCTGCATCGCAATAATGTCTTTCTTACCGACAAAAAAGCCTAAGTTTGCAGAGTAATAAGTACTGTTCTTGTCGAACAACATAGCAATTTGGGCCAGTTCGGAGCGATTCGAATGGTCAAAATACTGCTCTGCTAATGTCAATGCTACGGACATTTTAATCCTTTATCGCCAACTATTTTGAAAAAAGGCCATTCTTACGTATAGGCTATTATACAAAGAAAAAAAAGAATAGTTAAAGCAAGATATTTATCGTTTTAGCCAGGCAACCAACATTTTAATTTGAACATCATCAAGGCGTGAATCACAAGCCGGCATTTCACCATGTCGACCTTGTGAAATGCTTTCTTTAACTGCGTCTGTGGAACCACCGTACAGCCAAATATCATTCACTAAATTTGAAGCACCTATCAACGGGTTACCCTGGCCCGCATCACCATGACACACCATACAAAACAATTTGTACTGTGCCCGTCCAGAGTGTCCTGTTTCTTCACTTGAGCCTAATTCCGTTAAAATATAATCACTAACATCATTAACCCCCTGATCTTTAAGTACCGGCTGCCAAGCCATCATGACTGCTTTGCGTCCATGACGAATCGACGCCTCAATTTGCTCAGGCGTATTGCCCCATTGCCATTCATCATCTCTTAAATTTGGAAACAATGAAACTTGTCCCTGCGCTCCATAGCCATGACAGGCAGCACAGTTTTCATTGAATAACTTGCCCGCAGATTTCATCACTTCAGGTCTGTTTTGCAACGTTTCTAACGAAGACGCGATAATCTCTTCATTGATACTTAAAAATTGCGTATCGAAATCACATTTATTTTCTTGAAATTCATGCCCCATTGACCAACGAAAGGCGCCACTAAATGAACCCAGGCCGGGATATAACATTAAATAAATGACGCTGAATACCATCGATGCTAACAGCAGCCAAAACCACCACAATGGTGGTGAATCATTGCCTTCTCTTATATCGCCATCCCATACCGGCTCCTCACCTTCGTGGACTTCGTCTTGGGGTGAAAAATAGATGCTAAAAACAACCCAAGCCAGCCCAATAAAACTGAATAGCGTTAACAGTACAATCCAACCACTCCAGAAATCGTTAGGCATATCAGCCATGATCTTGTTCATCCTCTAAGGGTATTTTCCCAGCATCATCAATCGTTTTATCAGAGCTTTTGAAAAACACCCACACGACCAAAATAATCATAAACAACATGACCAGCATGTCACCAATAAAAATAAAATATCCCATTAGTGATGTCCCTCCTCGCCCTTAAATTCCTCAGCCGATGTTCCTAAGACTTGCAAATAGGCAACTAAGGCATCCAACTCCGTCAACCCTTCCAATGCTGCCGGTGCGGCTTCAATCTCTTGTTCAGAATAAGGGTGACCGAGCCTGACGAGCACCCGCATTTTTTTCTGAATATCCCCAATCGCACTGGCAGGTTTACCCGCTAACCAAGGATAAGCCGGCATAATAGAATCGTTCACGACACTGCGTGGATCAAGCAAATGTATCCGCTGCCAAGCATCAGAATATTTGCCTCCTACTCTGTGTAAATCTGGGCCGGTACGTTTTGAACCCCACATAAAAGGCCGATCATAAACAAGTTCTCCAGCACGGGAGTATGGTCCATAACGTTTAACCTCAGCTAATAAAGGCCTAACCTGCTGTGAGTGACAAACATGACAACCTTCACGTATATAAATATCTCGGCCCTGTAATTGAGCAGCACTATAGGGCACTGTATTCGCACTTGCTGTCGACAAGGATTCCTGAAACAAAACAGGCAGAACCTGCACCAAGCCGCCAATTGACGATACAAACAAAATACCAAAAATTAACAACCCAGCATTTTTTTCCAGCTTTTTATGTAATGACATACCGCTCATGCTATTACCCCACTCACTGTAGCCAAACTGGGAGGTCTCACTTTCACTGTTTGCTGTCCTCTAATCGTCATAAACAGATTAAATGTCATCAATACCGTGCCTGACAAAAACACCAATCCAGCGATCAATCGTAATCCATAATAAGGCTTCATCCCAGCCATCACATCATTAAAAGTATAGTTAAGCTGGCCCAGCTCATCGAGACTCAACCACAATAAACCTTGAGAAACCCCCGCAGCCCACATAGCGAGAATGTAGAGTATGGTGCCACTCAATGCCAACCAAAAATGGATATTTGCAAGGCGTAAACTATAAAGTTCGCGTCCCGCTAAACGCGGTACGAGGTAATAAAAAACACCGTAAGTAATCATGGCGTTCCAACCCAATGCACCTGAGTGCACATGGCCAATAGTCCAGTCCGTGAAGTGGCTGACCACATTCACGCTTTTTATGGCCATCATTGGCCCTTCAAAAGTAGCCAATCCGTAAAATGCTAATGACAACACAATAAATTTCAGTGCAGGATTGTTACGTAACTTAACCGAAGACTTACTGACCGTCATAATCCCGTTAATCATCGTTGCCCAAGAAGGTGCCAAAAGGATTAAGCTCATCGCCATCGCTAAGGACTGTACCCAATCTGGTATAGAGTTGAAATGTAAATGATGTGGCCCGGCCCAAATATAGCTATAAGTAAAAGCCCAGAACGCCACCACTGACAAACGATAACTCCAAATCGGTTGGCCAGACATCTTAGGCAAGAAGTAATACATCATGCCCAAGAAACCACCGGTCAATAAAAATCCTACCGCATTATGCCCATACCACCATTGCACAACCGCATCTTGGGCGCCGGCATAAAGAGAGTAAGACTTATCTATACTGACTGGAAGCGCTAAATTATTCACAATATGTAGCATGGCGATCACTATGATTAAGCCGCCAAAGAACCAGTTAGAAATATAGATAGTTTCTATCGTACGCCGCGCAATTGTGCCAAAAAACACCACGCCAAAACAAACCCACAGAACGGTAATTGCAATATCAAAAGGCCATTCTAATTCCGCGTATTCTTTCGTTGATGTCCAACCAGCCAATAAAGATAAACCGCCAAAAAAAATAACAATCTGCCAAGCATAGCAACAAAACCATGCCAATTTAGGCATAAGTAAAGGCACATGGCTGGTACGCTGTACGGTATAAAAAGCCGTTGCCATTAAAGCTGATATGCCAAAACCAAAAATAATGCCATTGGTATGCAAAGGCCGTAAACGCCCAAAAGATAGCCAGAACTGTCCAAAATCCAATTGTGGCCAAAGTAACTATGCCGATAAATAAACACCGACGAACATCGCCACCAAAGCCCAAAGTAGTGAAAATTGAATCAACCGCGTGACGACATCATCATCATAGAATTCCCGAGTATCTTCTTTCATTTATGATTTTCACTCATATAACGTGTCCTTAAACTAATCTGTCAACAAAGTACCGATGATGCGAAGGTTAAAGTCCTAGAAGTGTTCTAGCACCGTTCGTCCATAAACTGACTGAAAGGCCTAATAAACTCACTGCCGCCACCAACAACCACCCGACCAGTGAAGAAGCCATTAGTAAGCCTTGTTCAGGTGAAATCCCGAGTGCGATAGGTAAGCCTTTATAAAGTAATGTGATACTCCAAATTAAAGCCGGTACAAAGACCAAAACATTAAAGAAGACATCGGGATACAGGTGAGCAAGGCTTGCCGCTACCAAAGGTGCACAAATAACTGTAAAAAGGGAAAGATGTAATGAAGCAGATATTTTTGCATCGTAGGTTGTTGCCATACATCGACTAATATAAACGGTGCCGACAAAACCAATACTGAGGATAAAAAAGTAAAAAAAACTGAAAACGATACTACCCGTAGTATCAAAAAAAACCGGTTCAGAACCACCTAATCGCCAGCCTAATTTGCTACCACCCATCCAAGAAAATAGGGGAGGCAAAAGCAATATCAAAATAGAATAACGACCGAGGCTCGCCATTGTGGCAGTATTTTCATTAGACAAGTCTTCCAGGACTTTGGTCGGATGAAAAAGCATATTTAATAACAAATATCCAGTCATGCCAGTTCGCTTATATAAAAATCAAGTAACTAAAAAGACTGATGGCTATGGTTTCACCAGACTCACCTTACTAAACCATTCACAATAACTATATACACCTAGTTATTGTGTGGTTAATTATATAGACACTGAATGATTCTGGCAAAAATTTGATAATGTAAGGGAAAGCCTAAACATGAAAATGACGACAAGTTGTTTCATTTCGTCTTGAATCGAAGATACTGGAGGGGCAGTTTACCTAATGCTCAGTAACCAAACGCGCTAAGTCAATCGCAATCGCTTCTGGCGTGTCACCTGGGCGTATTAACAAACGCACTGCCCCACTACGGTCAAACACATAAGTCACACTACTATGAGAGACATCGTAATGTCCTTGTTCATCAGCGTCACCAAATTCGACACCGACCTTGTAGCGGCGAGCTAAAAGAATTAAACCCGCTCGGTCGCCCGTCAAACCAATAGTCTGACCAAAATTCTCAGTATAGGCTTTCATCTCCGCGATACCATCACGTTGCGGATCTACCGTGGCAAATAGCACTTGCACTTGTTTAGCGTCCACCTCACCCAATTTAGACAAGGCACTTTGTAATTGATGCAATGACATAGGACATACATCTGGACAATGCGTGAAACCAAAATTTAACACCACAACCTGGCCCTGAAAACCCGCTGCGGTTACAGCCTTATTATGATTGGCATCGGTCAATGTAAAAGCCAAATCAGGCAGATGCCCGGTCATATTAGTAGTCTGCCATGGCGCTGGCTCATTCGAACAAGCAGATAATACTGACAGTAAGCCTACGATAAGAAAGTGACGAATTCGACGGTGAATCAGTGGAGTCATAGTTTGGAATTTCTTTATATTATTTTCAAAGATAAAACGTTTAACTGATTGCCTTAAAACAATCATTCTTTAAGCGCTTTTACTCAAGCACCCTGCCCAGAAATCATCCGTTCAAGATTGTTGATCCTTTCATCATTAAGAAGGATGGCTACTCATAAACCCGCCCCCAGCACCAAACTTCGCTTTCAGCGTTTGAATTGAACGGGTCATCGCGCGAGGATCTTTACCTAAATTTCTTAATAATGTCACAGCAAAGCTATCTGAAGCTAACTCATCACGCTGTGAGAACTGAGCGGAAACTACACCTGTGGCCAACTGACCTAATTGACCTTGACTGAGTGAACCAACGATGCCACCAACACCCGCCGCCGCTTGCAAGGCTGTATTACTTAATATCTGAGTCCGCATTTGATGATAACTGTGCTTGAGTTTGACATGACCAACTTCATGGCCGATAACCGCCAACACCTGATCATCAGGCATCGCATCCATTAAGCCGGCATACACTCTAACTCTCCCATCAGCCATCGCAAATGCATTCACCTCATCCGCTTTATAGACTTTAAAATTAAGCGTCAAACCATCGTAATTTTGTAAACTACGCGTCATTTTCGCGAGACGAATACTACACGGGTCGTTACTCTCTGCCACTTTATGTTTGCTATCGTATTCTTTGGCAGCCAAAGTCGCTGTTTGCTTAACACTCGCTTCATCAAGCGTTAATGCTTGAACTGCACCGCCGCCCAGTGCCAAAGCGGCATTGGTATCAAAAGAACCATTAGCACAACCGGTCAAAGTAAAGGCCGAGATAAACGAGATGATGAGTAAGGTCAATAGTCGCATTTTAAATTCCATTCATTTTATGACAGTTTAAAGGCTGTTCAAGCTATTTTAGTTAAAGACTGAATACACACCGTATCAGACCTCATAACGTAATAAAGATTCACTACTCGCCCATCACCGTCACAATCACTTTCCGACTATGTCGCTGCGTACGGTGTTCCCACAAATAAATGCCTTGCCATATACCAAGGTCACATTGACCGGCGCTGACCGGCATCGTTAAATCAGGATTTGTCAGCACAGTTCTAATATGGGCGCTCATGTCATCAGGACCTTCGTCTTGATGCAAAAACATCGGATCGCCATCCGGCACAATATGTTGCATATAGGTTTCTAAATCACGACGAACATCTGGGTCGGCATTTTCACATAGCATTAGAGATGCGCTAGTATGCTGAACAAATACATGGCAAGTCCCGGTTCCTATTCCTGATTTAGCCACAATATCTTGCACATCAACGGTAATGTTAGCCGTACTCCGTGGCTGAGTATGAAAGCTTAATTGTTGCTGAAAAACCATATGAAAACTCCTAACAAATCACATTTTGAAAAGTGACGACTCTTTTGATAGCACTGACCAAGGCCGTCATTACTTTACCCCCGAATGTCCGAGCATAGGCATGCTAGCGAATCCACTCAACCAAAGTTGTTTCATCAACAACAGTCACGCCCAAGCTTTCCGCTTTGGTCAACTTGGAACCAGCATCACGACCTGCTACGACATAATCCGTTTTTTTAGACACACTGCCGGCGACTTTCGCCCCTAAAGCCAACAGCTTTTCTTTTGCTTCGCTACGCGATAATTGCTCTAATGTCCCGGTCAGCACGATTATTTTTCCACTCAACGCCGAATCAGCCGACACTTGTTTTTCTAGTGGCCAAGTCAACCCAGCCATTAATAACCGATCAACCACACCTTGATTATGATCCTGATTAAAAAAGGTCACGATATTATGTGCCACAACCGGTCCAACATCTTCAATTTCAATTAAAGCAGCTTCATCAGCACCTTTTAAAAGATCTAATGTTAAAAAATGCATTGCAAGTGATCGTGCCGTTGCTTCACCCACTTCCCGAATACCCAATGAATAGATAAAACGAGCAAACTTAGTCTGTTTTGCAGCATTTAAAGCAGTCACTAAGTTTTCTGCTGATTTTTCACCCATCCGTTCCAAAGCAGCCAATTGTGCAATCGTGAGATCAAATAAGTCGGCAGGATCACCAATTAATCCTTCATCGACTAATTGCTCAACAATTTTATCGCCTAGACCATCGACGTCCATTGCTTTACGAGACGCAAAATGCTTAATCGCTTCTTTACGTTGAGCTGGACAATAAAGGCCACCGGTACAACGTAATACCGCCTCACCTTCAACACGTTCTGCTAATGAGTTACAAATGGGGCATTGAGCCGGGATACAGTAAGGTTGAGCCTGTTCAGGCCGTTTTGACAACACCACTTGTACCACTTCTGGAATCACATCACCCGCGCGTCGTACAATGACTGTATCGCCAACACGTACATCTTTGCGATCAATTTCATCTTGATTATGTAATGTGGCATTACTGACCGTCACACCACCCACAAAAACGGGTTTAAGACGGGCAACTGGCGTTAAAGCGCCGGTACGACCCACTTGAATTTCGATATCCTCAACCGTGGTTATCTCTTGCTGAGCAGGAAATTTATGGGCAATCGCCCAACGTGGCGCACGAGAAACAAAGCCCAAACGCCGTTGTAATTGCAGATTATCAACTTTAAACACTACCCCATCAATGTCATAAGGTAAGTTATCGCGTCGTTCGCCAATCTGTTCTATATAAACAAGGCAAGCTTCAACCCCTGATACAGCTTGTAACTCTGGTGATATTCGGCAGCCTAAATCGGCTACCATTGCCATCGCTGCTGAATGGGTTTCCGGCATTTCAGCCAATCCTTTAATCTCACCTAAACCGTAACAAATCATTTCTAGTGGTCGGCTGGCAGTGATTTTAGAATCTAATTGGCGCAATGATCCTGCAGCCGCATTCCGTGGATTCACAAAGGACTTTTTACCCTCTAAAATCTGCTGTTGATTCAATGCCTCAAAACCCGCTTTTGGCATAAAAATTTCACCACGAATTTCAATCACATCTGGAATAACATCACCCTGTAATGTCAAAGGAATATCTGAAATCGTGCGTACATTGACAGTGACATCTTCACCGACACTACCATCACCACGCGTCGCAGCTTGTACTAAAATCCCTTTCTCATAACGCAAACTAATTGCTAATCCATCTAATTTTGGCTCTGCAATATAGCTTTGAACATCATCGGTACTAAGCCAATCTTTAACACGTTGGTCAAAAGCCAAAAACCCATTTCCATCAAACACATTATCCAATGATAACATTGACATAGAGTGGGTAACTTGACCAAACTTATCAAGTACCTGCCCACCGACACGTTGTGTCGGCGAATCTAACGTCAATAAGGCAGGATGATCAGCCTCGAGTTGCTTTAACTCACGGAATAACCGATCATATTCAGAGTCAGAAACCTCTGGATTATCATTAGTATAATATAGATAGCTATACTTATTTATTAAGTTATGGAGCTCAACTTTTCGAGCAAGGAGTTTAGTTGGAATAGTCATGTTTAAACTGATGATTGTCTAATTGTTGCGTTAAGTTAAAATTTAAAATTCGGCTGCGCATTTTTTCCAAGGTAGCTTCCGTTAATGTTTGGCGATGCTCATCTCTTAATTGCCCATTTAAACGCTTTGCTATTTTATCTGCTGCATCAAGCATAGCATCAAAAGCTAACAAGCCATTAGCAGGGCTAGGTAGCCGCATAAAGATCACTAAGCCCTGTGTTTGTAACGTCGGCAACTCGCTGGGTTTAAGCGTGCCGGGTGCGAGCAAATTAGCCACACTAAACAGTGTTTGCACATATTGACCAGGTAAGTAGCGATGAAAAATAGCCATTTCCCCTGGTGCCATATCAACAAAGTTTAACGCCGCAGCAATGTCATTTCCTTTAAAACCCTTATCCTCAGCAGTCACCACGGTTAAAGCTAAAACAAGTTCCCATTCTTTATTTTTTACCGCCGGCTTTGGTTTAGCTTTAGGACTCGCGCTCACTTTTTCATTTAATGGCATTTTTACAGATGCTTCTTGCACGACTGCCCCATCGATAATAGGCGCGTCAGCTTCGGTTGAAACGAATTCCTTTTGAGGTGAGCGCACAACCCCAGGCGCCGGTTTAGACGAAGCCGATAAATGATTCTCAGCAGCCAGAACCGCCTCCGAGGAAAATGTCATCCCAGGTTCGCTCTCAGCCTCAGTTTTCTCGGTGACTAAGCTATCATTGATATCACCCATAATATGTTGTTGTTGCATCGATAATTGCTCATCTAAATACTGACCAAACTCATTATCAACTGGCGGTTCGGTTATTCGTGTTTTTTGTTCAAAGGTTTTTGATCTCTGCTTTGAACGTAAACGGGCATACCAAGCAATGCCCAAAAAACAAAATAACAATGCCACTAAAATAATGATCAGCTCTAACACTTAAATAAATCTTCCAACTCAGGGATAATACAATTCTTTTAACTTTACATTGAGAACAATATGTCCACCATTCCAAGTACAGAACTAGAGACTTTCGACAACGCACGACCAGACCGTGATTATACCATTCACATCGAGACACCAGAGTTCACGTGCTTATGCCCAAAGACCGGTCAGCCCGATTTTGCCACTATCCAAATTGACTATATCCCCGACTTAAAATGTGTGGAATTAAAGTCTTACAAACTTTATATCTGGTCATACCGAGACCAAGGCGCATTCCATGAAGCCGTTACCAATCAAATTTTAGATGACCTTGTTACAGCAACTGATCCGAAATTTATGCGCGTCACCGGTATTTTTAATGTGCGTGGCGGTGTTTACACCAATGTTGTTGCCGAACATCGCAAAGCAGGTTGGGTATCCCCTGAACTAGTTCAGCTTCCTTAAAACATCGATGGATAACTTACTTAAAGGCGCAGCTTACTTATTCAAAGGCTTTAGGCTAATGAATCAACAAGGTATCCGGCGTTTCGCCTACCTGCCCATGGCCATTAATATCGCACTCTTTAGCGTTGCGATATGGCTGGGCTATAGTCAATTCGACGGCTGGCTAAATAGTTTAATGCCAACTTGGCTGCCAGACTGGTTGCTCAATGCTGTTATGTGGCTAATCATGCCTATTTTCACCGCATTAGTCAGCATCATTGTTTTCTTTAGCTTTTCAATCATTGCTAATTTTCTCGCATCACCTTTTAACGGCCCTTTAGCCGAAGCCGTCGAAAAAAAGCTAACAGGCCAAGCGCCGCCAAGCCTATCTTTACAACAAATTATCAAAGACACCCCATCCGTACTATGGAATGAACTCAAAAAAATAAAGTACTTCCTGCTTTGGATAGTGCCATTATTTATTTTTTCATGGATTCCTGTTGTCAACATTGCAGCCCCAGTCTTCTGGTTCGTATTTTCAGGCTGGATGTTGAGCTTGCAATACCACGACTACCCAATGGGCAATCATCAAATGAAATTCCCAGAGCAACGTGAAAAACTCAAAACCCAACGCACATTAACATTGGGTTTTGGTCTTGCAACATTAGCCGTCACGATGATTCCAGTGGTTAACTTTATTGTCATCCCGGCTGCAGTCGCCGGGGCAACGGCACTTTATTTAGAAAAGATTAAGGCGTAAAACGAGCAATAATATTATTTAACAGCGAACTCGGACGCATGACTTTCGATATCACATCAACATCATCGAAATAATATCCGGCCAAATCAACAGCATCACCCTGCACCGCCTTTAATTGCGCCACTATGTTAACTTCATTCCCAGTCAATTCATCGACTAACAGTTGGAAATAAGCCTTAAGGTCAGTATCTATGTCTTGTGCTGCCAAGGCCTGTGCCCAGAATAAAGCCAAATAGAAATGACTACCGCGATTATCCAATTCACCCACCTGTTCAGAAGGTGATTTATTTTGCGTTAATAGCTGCCCCGTTGCAGTATCCAATGTGTCAGCCAATACCGTCGCTTTTGTATTGCCCGTCGTTCGGCCTAAATGTTCCAACGAAGCTGCTAAGGCAAGAAACTCCCCCAGAGAATCCCAACAAAGGTGATTTTCACCTAACAGTTGCTCTAACAGTTTCGGCGCCGTACCACCGGCCCCAGTTTCAAATAAGCCACCGCCATTCATCAACGGCACAACGGATAACATTTTCGCACTCGTCCCTAACTCTAAAATGGGGAATAAGTCTGTTAAATAATCTCGTAATACATTACCCGTGACAGAAATTGTATCTTGACCGGCCCTGATGCGTTCAAGAGAAAACATAACTGCCGCTTCCGGCGATAGAATACGAATATCTAGCCCCGCCGTATCATGATCAGCCAAATACCGTGTCACTTTTGCAATAAGCTGCACATCATGGGCACGTCGATCATCTAACCAAAAAACTGCCGGCGTCGACGTTAATCTCGCACGCGTCACCGCTAATTTCACCCAATCCTGAATCGGCAAATCTTTAACCTGACACATCCGCCAGATATCACCTTGCTCTACAACATGCTCCATCAATACCTGCCCTGCAGTATCAATGACACGTACTAACCCACGAGATGCAATTTCAAAAGTCTTATCATGTGAGCCATATTCTTCTGCTTTTTGAGCCATCAAACCGACATTAGGGACTGTCCCCATTGTGACGGGATCAAACGCGCCATTTTTCTTACAAAACTCGATTGTTTTCTGAAATATCCCCGCATAACAGCGATCAGGGATAATAGCCTTAGTATCTTGCAGTTCGTTATTTACATTCCACATCTGACCTGATGACCTAATCATGGCTGGCATCGACGCATCGACGATCACATCAGATGGGACATGTAAATTTGTAATGCCCATGTCCGAATTCACCATCGCTAATGCCGGTCTACCGGCATAAACTGCTGCAATATCTGCCGAAATTTCTGCCTGTTTATCAGTATCTAAGCTAGAAATCTTGCTATAGACATCACCAAGGCCATTATTTAAATTAACACCTAACGCATCGAATAACGGCCCATGCTTCTCCAATACAGATTGATAAAACACCTGAGTAACATGACCAAAAATAATCGGATCAGATACTTTCATCATCGTGGCTTTCAAATGAAGCGAAAATAACACACCTTCTTGTTTTGCTTTTTCAATTTCCTCTGACACAAACTGTCTTAACAATCGCGTATTCATTACCGCTGCATCAATAATTTCACCGGCTAGTAATCGGACTGATGGTTTTAATACCATCACGTCACCAGCCGCATTAATATGCTCAATACGAACATCGGCATCATGACCCACCGTGACAGATTGTTCACTATCAAAGAAGTCACCAGAAGACATGCTGGCGACATGTGTTTTCGAGTCAGCGGACCATTCACCCATCGCATGCGGATGCTGGCGGACATAATTTTTAACCGCCACTGGTGCACGACGATCCGAATTCCCTTCGCGTAAAACAGGATTAACGGCGCTGCCTTTTATTTTGTCATAATCTGCTTGTATCTTATGTTGCTCATCATCTTCTGGTGAGTCAGGGTAATCAGGCAAAGCATACCCTTTAGCCTGCAATTCTTTGATAGCCGCTTTAAGCTGTGGCATAGAAGCACTGATATTCGGCAATTTAATAATGTTAGCCTCAGGCGTTAAAGCCAATTGGCCCAAAACTGCTAAGCTATCTTCAACGCGTTGTGGTTCGGTCAGGTAGTCTGGAAACTGGGCCAAAATCCGACCAGCCAAGGAAATATCACACAATTCAACATCAATATCAGCCGCTGCAGTAAAAGCACGCACCAGTGGTAACAAAGAATACGTAGCCAAAGCAGGCGCCTCATCTGTTTTGGTGTACATAATCGTTGAATGTGTCATAAAAAGTCCTTCAATAATAAAAATAAATAATATTCAATCGCTTAGCGATATAACGCAGCAATTCTATCAACAGCCTCTAGCAGCCTTGCACTACCTCGTGTGTAGGCAAAACGAATATGTGTCTTAGCACCAGATTTCCCAAAGTCATAACCCGGCGTGACAGCCACCCCAGCTTCTTGCAGCCAGAACTGTGAGAGCGCCATACTATCAGGCTGGGCATCATTCAAAAAACGACGACAATCAGCATAGATATAAAAAGCACCCGCAGGCGTCGCTGTTATCTTAAGACCCAGCGCTATCAACGCTGGCAATAAAACCGCTTTCCGCTGCTCAAAAATCTGCCGACGTTGCTCTAATATCGCTAATGTATCAGGCTCAAATGCGGCCAAAGCAGCATACTGTGACACGGTAGGCGGCGCTAAATATAAGTTCTGGGCCAACTTCTCCATGGCAGGGACATAGGCTTCAGATACCACTAACCAACCCAAACGCCAGCCCGTCATTCCAAAAAACTTAGAAAAGCTATTGATCACAAAGGCATTGTCATCGATAGCCAGTGCTGTCGTCGTGTCCACATCGCCATAAATCAAGCCATGATAAATTTCATCAACAACGAAATGGCCTGCTTTGGCTTTAATCGCTGACGATAATGCCATCAAATCATCCCGACTCAACACGCTCCCTGTCGGGTTTGCTGGAGAAGCTAATAGAGCCAGCGACGTGTCATCATGCCAATGTTGTGCAATATCAGTCGCCGTCAATTGATATCCTGCTGCCTCGGCAACGGTGACTAATTGCGCCTGCCCTTCAACAAAACGCGCAAAATGGCGGTTACAAGGATAGCCTGGATCGGCTAATAACACAGACTTACCGGGATCTAACAAGGCACCCATCAATAACAATAAAGCACCAGATGCCCCCGGTGTCACCACAACACGTTCTGCTGACAATGCCACACCATAATGTGTCAGATACCAATCAGCAATCGCTTGTCTCAATGCCGGTAAACCTAATGCCGGCGTGTAATGGGTTTTACCCGATTTTAAGGCCGCAATACCAGCCTCAACAATCGGTTCTGGCGTAGTAAAGTCAGGCTCACCCACTTCTAGATGAATAATATCTCGACCTTGCGCCTCAAGCGCTTTCGCTTGAGCCAAGATATTCATCACATGAAAAGGTGAAATCGCCTCAGCTCGCTGACTCAGCTTAATATTATTGTCTGGCATGTAATACTTTTAAATCATTGATCGTGACATAAGAACCCGAAATAGCGAATCCCTCGCTTTGCTGGCAAGCATCAGATGGATCGCCTAACTGATTAAACACCGACAATGCCCCAGTAAAATCATCCCCTTTAGTATAATCATTGAAGGTTACAACAGTCGGGATGCCGGCAGCGATCGCAGATTTAACACCGTTTTCCGAGTCTTCAATCACCAAACAATGTTCAGCAGATAAGTTAAGCCCTGCTAAGCAATAATGAAAGATATCGGGGGAAGGCTTTTTCTCCAACACCAAATCACCAGTGGCTATCACCTCAAACCAACCAAGCGCTTCAAACCCCAAGGTCGTGGTAATTAAGGTGATAGCCATCTCAGTACTGCTTGCCGTCGCAATCGCCATGCGCAAACCCGCCGCCCGGATTTCCGTCATCAGCCGTAACACACCAGAACGTAAAGTAATGCCATCGGCCTTTAACAAAGCAACATAATGACGTGTTTTGACATCGTATACTTCCTCGACTAATGCTTCTATCGGGCCCAGATAAGAAAAGCTGGGGTTAAAGTGCCTAAAATAATAATAAAGTCGTTCTTTACCGCCTGCTACAGCTAACAAGTCACCATAAAATGCTTCATTCCACACCCAATCAAACCCCATTTCCAAAAAGGCTTGATTAAAAGCAATTCGGTGTCCATCCCGCTCCGTTTCAGCCAGCGTCCCATCGACATCAAAGATGACCGCTTTAAATTGATCAACCACACAGTTTTTCCTATCTAAAATAAGCTAAAATGATAGCAAGTTTTTGCACAATAGGCTGTCATCTGGTATAGATGCGCCCTTAAATTTGAAAAAATATGAGGTTTCTTTAAATGGATTCAACACAGTTAGATGCCAAATTCACCCCTTACGATGAAACATCGGGTGAAGATTATATGAATGACGAGCAAGCGTCTCATTTCAAGGCAATCCTTGAAAACTGGCGTACACAGTTGATGGAAGAGGTCGACCGCACTGTACATCACATGCAAGATGATGCGGCAAACTTTCCAGATCCGAATGATCGCGCAACACAAGAAGAAGAGTTTACGCTCGAATTACGCACGCGTGATCGTGAGCGCAAACTCATCAAAAAAATTGAAGAATCCCTACAAGACTTAGATAAAGGTGATTATGGCTTTTGTGAGTCATGTGGTACCGAAATCGGTATTCGTCGATTAGAAGCCCGCCCAACAGCCACACTGTGTATTGATTGCAAAACATTAGCGGAAATTCGCGAGAAAAACCGAGTCTAACGTTTAACCTCATATTTTGAAGCGCCTACTAGCAGGCAACTCAACTCAATGCCTCGATTTATCGAGGCATTTTTGTTTGCAAGTTCGCTGATAGTTTCAATGGCGCTTCGTACACATTTTGATTTAGATGAAGTCCATTTCAAGTTATACTCAGAAAAAATAACTTTCTAGAGTATTTAAAATGGCGCAAGATAATATTCAATCGACATTACACGAAAACAGAACCTTTCCACCTAGTGATAGTTTTGTTAACACCGCCGCACTCTCAGCCGACAAACTAAACACGCTCTATCAACAAGCAGGAAAAGACCACACTGAGTTTTGGTCTCAACAGGCCAAACAAGAAATAAACTGGCAACAAGACTTCGAAACCGTGGTCGACAACACCAACGCACCCTTTTACCGCTGGTTTCCTGATGGCAAACTCAACGTGTCCTACAACTGTTTAGATCGCCACCTCACAGACCGAGGCGATAAAACGGCCATCATTTTTGAAGGCGAACCGGGTGACACCCAACACATTAGCTACCGTGAACTACATCAAAAGGTATGTACCTTTGCCAATGCATTAAAAGCGCAAGGCATTCAAAAAAGCGATCGCGTCATCATCTATATGCCCATGATTTCTGAAGCCGTCGTTGCAATGCAGGCCTGTGCTCGTATTGGTGCCATTCATTCTGTCGTCTTCGGTGGTTTCTCAGCAGAATCGCTTAAAGATCGTATCGAAGACACGGGTGCCAAAATGGTCATTACTGCTGATGGCGGCTACCGCAGCAGCAAAATAATTGAACTAAAAGCCACCACTGACGATGCCTTAAATAAAGGCTGCCCCTCTGTTGAAACAGTGATTGTCTTCAAACGCACTGGCCATGACATCAACATGTTGGCAAACCGTGACATTTGGTGGTCAGAAGCAGAACAAAGGCAACCCGCTGTCTGTGAACCAGAATGGGTCAACGCTGATCACCCCTTATTTTTACTCTATACCTCAGGCTCAACGGGTAAACCCAAAGGCATTCAACACGGCACAGGGGGTTATCTACTCAATGCCATTACCAGCATGCGCTGGGTATTTGATATTCAAGATAGTGATGTTTTTTGGTGTACTGCCGATGTAGGCTGGATCACAGGACATACTTATGTCGCCTATGGCCCACTGGCAACCGGCGCCACAATTCTTATTTATGAAGGCGTCCCGACTGTACCTGATGCCGGCCGTTTTTGGGATATTTGCCAACGTCATCAAGCCACTATTTTTTATACCGCTCCAACGGCTATCCGTGCCTTAATGAAGATTGGCGATGAATACCCAAACCGTTATGACTTATCCAAGCTTCGCTTATTAGGGACAGTTGGCGAACCGATAAATCCGGAAGCTTGGATGTGGTATCACAACGTTATTGGTCAACAACGTTGTCCGATCGTCGACACGTGGTGGCAAACAGAAACAGGCGCCCATATGATTGCGCCAGTTCCCGCGTCCACTATCACCAAACCCGGTTCCTGCACGCGTGCATTACCAGGCATTGATGCCGCTATTGTCAACCAACAAGGGGAAGAAATCACCGAAGCCAATGAAGGTGGTTATCTGGTTATCCGCCAACCATGGCCTTCGATGATTCAAACAGTCTGGGGCGATGATCAGCGCTATAAAGACACATACTGGCCCTACTTCAATGGCAAATACTATCTCGCCGGTGACAGCGCCCGTCGTGATAAAGACGGTTATTTCTGGATCATGGGACGAATTGATGATGTATTAAACGTCTCTGGACACCGCTTAGGCACCATGGAAATTGAATCAGCGCTTGTTGCCCATAAAAGTGTCGCAGAGGCTGCTGTCGTTGGACAACCTCACGATATTAAAGGTGAATCTATCTTTGCTTATGTGGTCTTAAAGGGTGAACGACCACCTGGCGGTATTGATAACGATTTAACCAATGAATTACGTCAATGGGTTGGAACTCAAATCGGTGCTATCGCTAAACCTGATAATATTCGCTACGCCGATAATTTACCAAAAACACGTTCTGGCAAAATCATGCGGCGTTTATTAAGAACCATCGCCAAAGGAGATGAAATTACCCAAGACACCTCCACACTAGAAAATGAAGGGATTTTGCCTCAATTACAAGGCAAGACGTAGTATCTCATGGCAAAAAAAACACCTGTCACTGATAATGGCATTCGCCTAGACAAATGGCTTTGGGGCGCCCGTTTCTATAAAACGAGGAGTTTGGCTGTCGAAGCAATTAATGGGGGCAAAGTCCACCTAAACAAACAACGCGTCAAACCCAGTCGCACTATCAAACTTACTGATACTTTAACCTTATCAAAGCCCCCTTTTGAATACACTATCACCATACTTAACTTATCAATGCAGCGCCGGCCAGCTTCCGAAACCCAGTTACGCTACATTGAAAGTGAAGAAAGCATTGCCAAAAGAGAAAAATTAAAAGCAGAAATTAAAAGCCAACCCCTGGGCTTTCGTCATGATCAAGGCAAGCCCAATAAACGGGAACGTCGCCATATTATTAAATTTATCCGGCAGTAATAACAATGTCCAAACCTGCAAGCCACGTACCCCTGCTCGACAAGGCAGATGAAACACAAGCAACATTAAACTATGCGGTAAAACTGCAACTTCTTGCCGCTCAAGTCGGCTTTGATTGGCCGGATATCAATGGTGTCATTGATAAAATAAATGAAGAGTTAGATGAGGTCATTGTAGAAACACACATTCCGAACAACCAGGATCGCCTTCATGATGAAATAGGCGATTTGCTATTTGCCTGTACCAACTTGGCGAGACACTTAAATATCGACCCAGAGCAAGCATTAAGGTCAGGTAATCAGAAGTTCTATCGACGGTTCACCGCGCTTGAACAACAATTAATACAGCAAAATAAAACGTTCGAGGACACAAGCTTAAAGCAACTAGATCGACTGTGGGAACAAGTCAAACAACAAGCTTAAACACCTATTCCAAAGCAAAAAATAAAGCGGCATGCTTTATGCAGGCACCCCTAAATGGTTACTTACATACCACCATTTAATTATGGAAATAAATAAAACCAAGGGGAAAAGGGATGCGCAATTCAGTTAGGGTGAATAATGCCGCACGTTCAGATAAATATAATCTAGAACATCACGAATATTCACAACTAAAAACCCATTACGATAAAAAAAATAAAATTGGTTGGTTATATATGAATGGCGTGCCTCGCCCATATTTTACCCCTCAATTATTAAATGATATTGCGCACTACCATCAGCATGTTCAGCTCGAAATGGAAATGAGTGAGCAAACACAGTATGACTATCTTGTATTTGCCTCCGACGAAGAAAACATCTTTAGTTTAGGACGAGATCTAGAACTAATATATCAATTGGTCAAGCAGCAAAACAAAGAAAAATTAAGCCTTTATGCGAAAAATTGTATTGCGCCGCTTTATCAACATCTAACACATCTTAATTCTGATTTAGTGACCATTTCTCTTGTACAAGGAGATGCGCTCGGTGGTGGATTCGAAGCAGCTTTATCCACTGATATCATTATTGCTGAACGCGTTACCCAATTTGCCTTCCCTGAAGTTTTATTCAACTCATTTCCAAGCATGGGCGGGTTTTCATTACTCAACCGAAAAGTTGGTGCTGCTGTCGCTGAGAATATTATGCTCAGTGGCCAATTGTTTACGGCCGAAGCGCTTTATGAAATAGGTATCATTGATATTTTAGCTGAGAAAGGCGATGCTGAACTAGAGCTCTACAAATTCATTAAAGGTAAAAATCCTGCAGCGCAACAGAGACACGTCATTAGAAAAGTAAAAGAAGCATGCCACCCAATCAGCTACCAAGAATTAACCAGAATCAGTGAAATATGGGTCAATGCTATATTAAAAACCAATGAGAAAGACTTGCGGATGATGCAACGACTTATCGTACGCCAAAGTAGGCTCTTAGTATCATAAAAGTTTATTAAAGTTAAAAAAAGGCCTAGTCAAAATCACCTAGGCCTATAAACTAAAAAGAATTAATTTAAATCATCTTATTATTTTGTCGCTTAATCAAGCGATCCATCATCCGAAGATCTTTCTCTGTTAACTCTAACGCTGCATCAGCCCAGATATTAGCAATATCCACAAGTTCTTGATAGCTAACGCGGTTATTCAAATCTTTCACTTGTGCCATTGCTTTATATGTATTCGGCGACCGCTTAACGGCTTTAATATATTTATAAAGCGCCAGTTCCCCTTCCCCTTTCTCAGCTAAAATATCAACAATGCCAAGTTCAAACAGTTCTTCAGCATCATATAACTTACCCGATAGAATCATTCTTTCGGCAACAGACGGCCCAGCTCTTCTAGAAATAAGGGTATAAGCGCCCATGCCTGGGAACAAATTAAATAATACTTCGGGTAGCCCTAACTTTGTACCCCGTTCTGCAATGATCAAATTACTTGATAACGCCGCTTCTAAACCACCACCTAACGCATCACCCTGAATTAACGAAACCGTCGTCACGTCAAGGTTAAAATGCAACAAATTTTGATACAAAATATCGACACACTGTAAAGCGTAAGACAATAAAATATCTCTGTTTTTTTGCTTAATCAAAGAACGAAATAAATTTAAGTCCCCACCCAAATTAAAAATACCTGGGACATCTGATCCAACAACCAAATAATCATATTTTTGCTGATCAATAGCCATTTCTGCTTTGACTTGCTTATGGTAAGAACCAATTTCATCCAATAACTGCAATGTAAAACAAGGCCTTGGCGCTGCTTTCATCAAAAACCAGCCAATTTTATATTTTTCGTCGTAATACGTCTTTAACTGAGAGTGTTCATTGCTAAATGATGCATCAACAAGCTGTGAGTTACATCACAAATAAGGTTAGATATTACTTACGAAAGTATTCAAACCCATTGAATACTAGAAAGTGCTTCCCTTTTGCCCTAGCAACCAACCCAATACCCGTTTGCTGTGCAATCTGTAAACCCATCTCGGTTGCCCCTGATCTTGATAACAATAACGGCACTGCCATCTGTGCCACTTTTATCACCATCTCTGAGGTCAATCGGCCAGTAGTGTAGAAAACTTTATTTTTGCCCGACATTTTCTCTAGCCACATCCAGCCAGAAATCGCATCCACGGCGTTATGCCGACCGACATCTTCGACAAAGATATCAACCTTGCCATCCATACTGCACAGTGCGCAGCCGTGGACTGCCCCAGCCGTTTTATACATCTGGTTATAATCTTGCAATCCAGATAAAACCTGATAAATCAGATCACTAGAGAAACTGGGACAAGTGACCGACAACTGCGCTAACGATGCCATCACATCACCAAACATCGTGCCTTGCCCGCAACCACTCGTCACTGTTCGCTTTGTCAGCTTAGCGTCGACATTAGAGACTTGTTGACGCGTTGTGACCGCAACCGCCTCCACATCCCAATCAACTTGTACAGCAATGACATCTTCTATCTCAGCAACCAATCCCTGGTTACGTAGATAACCTAACGTCAACAATTCTGGCTGTGCGCCCATCGTCATTAACGTCACGATTTCACGCTTATCTAAATAGATGGTTAATGGGCGTTCTCCCGTTAAGGCAATATCCCGGTACTCACCATGCTCATCTAATGCTTGAAATGAATATAAAGCATCAATCCCTGCATTCGTCATCACAATGGGAGCGTTAGCCACCCGTGACACTCATATGTCTAAAAATAATAGGCTGTTCATGTACATTAAAATCATGGCCTTTAGGCTTAATTTCCATCGAGTCTACTATCGCTTGTTTAAGCCGTACTGTGTCACCGGGGTATTCACGCATCACAGTCCGCAAATCAACAGAGTGCTCCTGCCCTAGACACAATAATAATGTGCCTTCTGTGGTCACTCTAACGCGATTACAGCTCTCACAAAAATTATGGCTATGTGGCGAAATAAACCCAACTTTACTATTCGTACCAGCCACTTGGTAATAGCGTGAAGGACCACCGGTATTAACACTTGACGCAATCAACTCAAACTCAGCTGCCAGCGCATCTTTCACTTCATCACTAGAACAGTAACTCTCACCACGTTCATGTGTGACATGACCTAACGGCATTTCTTCAATATAAGAAATATCTAAATCATTCTCGATAGCAAAACGGGCTAAGTCGACAATTTCATCGTCATTCCGACCTTTCATAATCACCGCATTAAGCTTAATACGTTTAAAACCAGCTTGTTTTGCAGCCTCAATTCCGGCTAATACCGACGTCAAGTTACCTATTCGGGTCAATGCTTTAAACCGATCTGCTTTTAAAGAATCTAAACTGATGTTAATACGATCAACACCTGAATCAACAAGGCCTTGAGCATATTTAGGTAACTGAGAACCATTGGTCGTCATTGTCAGCTCTTTTAAGCCAGTTGTTGCCTTCAAGGCCCCTAATTCTTTGAACAACCAATCAACGCCTTGCCTGACTAAAGGCTCACCGCCTGTAACCCTGATCTTCTCAACCCCTAATTCCGCAAAAGTCCGCAACAACGACACAATCTCTTCTAAAGTCAGTAGCTGGTCCCGGGGCATGAACGTCATTTCTTCATCCATGCAATAAACACAGCGAAAATCACAACGATCAGTAATCGACATGCGGACATAGCTAACCTTTCGACCAAAAGGGTCAATTAGCTGTGTTTGTGTTGCTACTTCACTCATGGTATCTCACATTTCAAATAACATCGGTAAGGACAGTAAGACATTATTATCGCATGCCTCCCAACTATTTATACCTTTAAAAAGAAACAAGCCCCGCTAAAAAGCGAGGCCCGTTTTAAACTGACAAGAATTAACGATATCGTTAGTCATCACCTGAAAAAGTACCAATAAGGTGTAATAAGCTTGTAAATAGATTATAGATAGAAACATATAAAGTGATTGTCGCCATGATGTAATTCTTTTCACCACCATGAATAATTTCGCTAGTTTGATATAAAATCAAGCCAGACATCAACAACACAAACATGGCTGAAACAGCTAATGACAGACCAGGCATTTCAAAGAAGTAAGCACCTAAACCAGCTAAGAAAGCCACTAAAATACCGACGAATAAGAAACCACCCATAAAACTAAAATCTTTTTCGCTTTTAACTGCATAAGCTGACAAGCCTAGGAAGATAACACCGCTAGCACCCATAGCCTGCATCACCATTTGGCCGCCATTTGGCATACTTAAATAATAGTTAAGCATTGGACCCAACGTTAAACCCATGAAGCCTGTTAAGGCAAAAACCGAGACAATTCCCCAAGCGCTATTGCGTAATTTCATTGTAAGAAATAACAAACCGAAATAACCCACTAGCGTTAGTAAACCCATATGTGGAAAGTTCATTGCCATCGACACGCCAGCAGTCAAAGCACTAAATACCAACGTCATTGCCAATAAGCTATAAGTATTACGCAATAGTTTATTCGTTGCTAGAACAGAGTCTTGCGAACGTACGACAGTTGGTTGAGCATCGTAATTCATCGATTTATCTCCTATTTAAATATCTGAATTTATTATTCATTAATACAGACATGATCCTACCCTATAAGTTCAGAAGTGCAAGTCTTAGTCGTCAAAAATAAGTTAGTTTCAAGTTGTTGTTGTTTTGTACCCGTAATCCTAGTATTATTTCGCGTCTTGGAGAGTTGACAGAGCGGCCGAATGTACTGGTCTTGAAAACCAGCGTAGGTTTATCCCTACCCAGGGTTCGAATCCCTGACTCTCCGCCATATTCGCCGAAATATAACTTATAAATCAATAAGTTATATTTCGGCAATCTTCAAAGCATTAGCTCGGCAATACACTTACCTAATACACAGAGCTTCTATGCGAACACCATCCTATCTTGTCAAATATCACAACGGCATATACTCTTTCCGTTATGTTATACCCATTTCTGATGCGCACCTTTTCCCCAATAATCACCGCGAGATTAGGCGATCCCTCAAAACTCGCGTTCGTTATCAAGCACTTAAGCTGGCAAGGGTTTACTGGGTAAAGATGACTGAGCGCAAAATATCAACTTTAGAAGATCCAATATCTGATTGGCAAGTCAAAATGAGACGTGGTTCAGCTATATTAGATGAGCTAGAAAACTTCGAATCAAGTTATGAGCAGACCTGTAGTACTGATACCTATGAAGAGTTCATTACTCACCTATCTGACTATGACATCGATTGCCTCAACCTTGCTATTGAAACCGCCACAGGAAAAGATATTGCTGGCCTTATTGTTACTTCAATTGAAACAAAACTAAAATGGAAAAGAGACGTTACAGAATCTTTGTAGAAAATAAAGACACTGTAACTAATTGTGTGTAACTACCATTTTGTAATGGTTTAATTATTCAACACTCCAGTCTTTTACTATAAAGATAGTGTGTTGCATTGACCGGTTGAATTCACAACCCAAAGCGGTCAGCCAATGGTTTTGCACAATATCAACATCATTTAATATCACAGGATGTTGCTTATCATTAACAAAGTATGGAATATTCTATCCAATGAAAAGAGGTGGATATAGTTCGTCGACTGTACAGCCGCACTCACAGAAAGGACTCAATTTATTGAATAAAGGGATATTTACTCATGAAAACAGCCTCATTATTGATACTGACAACTACACGGTACCTCGTAAGTCTTATTTCTTAATAATACACACTGTTACCTTAATAGTTTTTACACTGATCCTAATTAATGGCAAACTAAATAATGTCAACTACGTTGCAAAAGCACCAGCTGAAGTTGTCTAAAAGAACGTGAGAAGTTAGCCGAAACACAACAAGCCTTATCGCAACTGCAACAACAACGGCAATCTTTAAATTAAGTTAAATCTATATAATCAAAGAAAAAAGCCCAGCATGTTAATCATGCTGGGCTTTTTTTTACTTTTTATCAACTTTAACCTTAATCATTTTAGGTTTTTCTTTTTCAGTTTTAGGGATAACCAAGTCCAAAACACCGTCTTTTGTTTTAGCAGATATTTTATCCAGATTAGCGGTTTCAGGTAACGTAAAACGACGCATGAATTTGCCACTAAATCGTTCTACTCTTTTATAATTATCCTTCTCCTCTTCCCTCCTGCTTTCCCGTTTACCTTTCAATGTTAGCACACCATTTTCAGCAGTGACTTCGATATCTTCGGGATTAACCCCTGGTAAATCGGCATGAATCACAAAATCATTTTCTGTTTCATTAATATCAACAGCCGGTGACCATTCTTGTGTATCAAAATTAGTTTCAAAGTTCGACAAATCGAATAATGATGGTGCTTCGTGCTGTAATCGGTCAAATACACTCAGTGGTCTGTATGTTTGGATAGCCATCTTAATAACTCCTTTTTAAAAAGAAACTCGTCATGGAACAACATCTTTAAAAATAAACTCACTATGAGACAAGAACAATGCTCATACCTACAATATGGGATATATCCATACAAACTTCAAGTATTTGAACCATTGTTTTTGTGGTTTTCTGCTTTTTCAACCTAGAAAACACAACCACAAAGCTCTTGCCACCAGCTAAACCCTCAAAACACATTAAACATATATATTGGCTCAATTGATTATTTTGGTATTATCGGGCTATCAGTTTAGGAGAGGTATTACATGAGAAATATTATCGTCGCTACATTATTTCTTCTTAGTGCTAATGCTTTTGCTTGTTATGATCAGAGCCTAAGTTATAAGACCAACTTCGAGAATTTTTTGGTTGAGTCTGAAGAAGGAGCTGCAAAGGCTCAATTCGTCCTTGGGGATGTGTATAGAAAAGGTCAAGGCGTAGCCCAAGACCACAAAGAAGCTGTTAAGTGGTATAGAAAAGCTGCTGAACAAGGGGATGAACCTGCTCAATACAGCCTTGGGTTTATGTATCGCTTTGGCGAAGGTATAGCCCAGGACTATAAGAGCGCACACATGTGGTTCAACATAGCGGCTGCAAATGGAGACTCAGATGCAGTCAAAAACAGAGACATCTTAGCGAAAGAAATGACGCCTTCCCAAATAGAAAAAGCACAGGATATGGCTCGTGAATGGATAGCTGAGCATCAATAGGTTACTTGTACCCTTACTTTTACTCTTTACCCTATCAGCTCAAGCAGAAACATTAGAAGGTAAGGTAGTTAAAATTGCTGATGGCGATACGCTTACCCTTCTAACTTCTGCAAACCAACAAGTAAAAGTTAGATTAGCTGGTATCGATACACCTGAAAGAAGGCAGTCTTTTGGTAAGAGAGCTAAACAAGCTCTTTCTAGCCTAGCTTTTCAGAAACGAGCCTTAATTGAAGTAGAAACCAAAGACAGATATGGAAGAACTGTTGGAGTTGTCTTTGTTGATGGTTTAAATGTGAACCATGAATTAGTTAAACAAGGTATGGCTTGGGTATATAGGAAATATAACAAGGATAAGGCTTTGTATGAGCTTGAATCTAAGGCTAGGGAAAAGAAGTTAGGGCTTTGGTTACAAGTGAACCCTATACCTCCATGGGAGTGGCGAAGAGGGAGGCTTTAATAAAGCATACTTATAATTTCTAGGTAGACAAAAAACCCTATTTTAGGCATGAGATAGTGATGTATAGGGTGAGGTATTTTAACGTCTTAGAGGGGCTTACTGAAGCTATAAAGGTTAGCTATGCCTATGTGTAACACACAGGTCAATCACTTTTTCCAGCAATTGATATACATCATGCAGCTCAAAGCATCTTGTTATATATATGAGCAATCAGTCCTGCAATCAGTCCTGCAAATAATGCCCAAATGATAAGTCCAATAACAAACCCTGAGAATGTCATTGTCCAACTCATACCTGACATATCACCATGAATCATATGTCCACTCATATCCATCATTAATGACGGTAGAGTGACGACCAGAACACTACAGGCTATCCAAAATAGTGCAAATACAATCGCTGCTGCCATTCCAAATTTAGTTGCGTTTAATTTCATTTTTGTACTCCTTGTATCCAATCATCATTAAAAAAATCACACAAAATAGCTCAACTTTCTCAATTACAATAGTTTACGAACCTTCGACTTTATTGCGTTTAATTTGTTCTTTGAATTGTAAGACCAATCCATAAATTATAGGCAAAACTAATAGACTTAATATGGTCGCTGTTATCATGCCACCTACCATAGGTGCTGCAATACGTTGCATTACTTCTGACCCCGTTCCATGACCCCACATGATAGGTAAAAGGCCAGCAATAATAGCCGTTGCTGTCATGACAATAGGACGAACCCGTTCAGAGGTGCCAAGGTAAACAGCTGACATAATTTCTTCATCGCTTAGTCTAGGAGGGATTAAGGAATTTGACTGTGCTTTTTCATAGCTAAGCTGTGCTATTTTCTGATCGATAAAAGTTAACACCAACACCCCGATTTCAGCCGAGACTCCAGCTAAGGCAATGAAACCAACCGCGACTGCGACTGAAAGGTTAAATCCCAGTAAATACACCAGCCAGACGCCTCCAATCAGGGCAAATGGAATCGATAACATGATAATCAAACTTTCACTGATATTTTTAAAATTTAGATAGAGCAACAAGAAGATAAGTAGCAGAGTGATGGGAACTACTATTTGTAAACGTTCTGCTGCCCGTTCCATATATTCGAACTGACCAGACCATGACAACGTGTAACCAACAGGGATGTTAACTTGTTGTTCTATAGCCTTTTTGGCGTTATCTACGTAACCACCAATATCATCCGTTTTGATGTCGATATAAACCCAGGCGTTAGGTCTTGTATCCTCAGTTTTTATTACTGGAGCACCACGGTGAAATTTCAGCATAGCTAATTGAGATAAGGGTATCTGAGCTCCCGTCGGAGTTGGAATAAGAACTCGTTTTAATTCACTGATATTGTCACGCAACTCGCGAGGATAGCGGAGATTGACTGGGTATCGTTCTAACCCTTCTACTGTTTGGGTAATGTTCATACCTCCAATAGCAGTTTGAATGACGTCCTGTACATCAGCGATGTGTAGTCCATAACGAGCAAGTTCCTCACGATTAATATCAAAATCCAGATAATAACCACCTGCCGCTTTATCACCAAAGGCTGATAAGGTATCAGGTATTTGTTTTATAACCTGCTCTATTTCACTGGCGATTGATTCCAATATAGTAAGGTTAGGGCCACTGATCTTAATACCAACCGGAGTTTTAATTCCCGTTGACAACATATCTATCCGTGTTTTGATTGGCATAGTCCAAGCATTTGCAAGCCCAGGAAATTGGATAGCTACATCCATTTCAGCCATCAGTTGTTTAGTGGTTTTCGTTGGATCAGGCCAGTCAGCTCTAGCTTTGAGTTTTATGGTCGTTTCAAACATGGTGAGTGGAGCAGGATCGGTAGCCGTATCAGCCCGACCCGCTTTTCCAAAGACATGTTCGACTTCTGGAAAAGTAGCTAGTATTTTATCTGCTTGCTGTAATAGCTCACGTGCTTTCGTAATTGAAATACCTGGATAGGTAGTTGGCATATACAAAATATCGCCTTCATCCAAGGGTGGCATAAATTCACTACCCAATTTATTGGCAGGAATAATGGTTATCACTAAAACAGCCACTGCTAACACAAGGGTAAACCTGCGCCAGCGCATCGCTATCCGTAAGGCCGGAGCGTGAATAAAATGCAATAGGCGATTTATGGGATTTTTCTTCTCTTCAATAATGTGACCCCGAATAAAATAACCCATTAATACTGGTATTAACGTTATAGCCAAGATAGCGGCTGCAGCCATCGAATAGGTTTTAGTAAAGGCAAGAGGAGAGAAAAGCCGACCTTCTTGTGCTTGCAAAGTGAAAACAGGTAAAAATGACACCGTTATAATCATCAAAGAAAAAAATAGGGCCGGGCCTACTTCCTTAGCAGCTTGAGTCACGGTTTGCCAACGCTCAGAAGCAGTTAAGGACCTCATTTTCTCTTTGGTAGCAGCCTCCAGATGTTTATGGGTGTTTTCAATCATCACAATGGCGCCATCTATCATGGCACCAATAGCAATAGCAATCCCCCCAAGGGACATAATATTGGCATTAATGCCTTGCCAATACATGACAATAAAAGCCATTAAAATACCAATAGGCAGGGTCACAATTGCAACGAGTGCCGAGCGAACATGAAATAAGAATAGAATGCAGATAAGTGCTACTACAATGGATTCTTCAATCAGTTTGCTTGTTAGGTTATTAACAGCTCGGTTGATGAGGCTACTACGATCATAGACGGTGACAAGTTCAACTCCGGCCGGCAACCCTTTTTTTAGTTCTACTAGCTTATTGTGTACATTTTCGATTGTTTTGAGAGCATTTTCACCATAACGCATGATAACGACGCCACCTGCGACTTCACCTTCACCATCTAAATCAACAACACCACGTCTTAATTCGGGGCCAAAATGAATATTGGCAACATCAACTAATCTGATAGGCGTGCCATTCTCACTGACGCTGACAGCAATAGATTTCAAATCTTCTAATGATTGAATATAGCCCAGTCCACGGATCATATATTCTGTTTCAGCCATTTCAATCAGTTTACCGCCTACATCACTATTAGATCGTTTAATGGCCGTAACTACTTTTGAAAGTGGAATGTTGTAATTCAATAAAACATTGGGATCAACTTCTATTTGATATTGCTTAACAAAGCCACCGATAGAGGCAACTTCGGCAACACCATCGACAGTTTGTAATGGATAACGTAAATACCAATCTTGAATTGAGCGTAATTGCGACAGATCATGTTGACCTGTTTTATCAAGCAAAGCATATTGATAAACCCAACCTACGCCTGTGGCATCAGGACCCAGATTAGGTGTTACCTCTTTGGGCAGGCGAGCGCTGACATAATTAAGGTATTCCAATACGCGAGAGCGCGCCCAATAGATATCAGTATTATCCTCAAAGATAATATAAACGAAGGACAAGCCAAAGAATGAATAGCCACGGACTGTTTTTGCTTTGGGAACAGATAACATGGCCGTTGTAAGCGGGTAAGTCACTTGATCTTCGACTACTTGAGGGGATTGGCCCGGGTAGTCTGTTAAGACTATTACCTGAACGTCGGATAGATCTGGAATGGCATCAAGTGGCGTCTCTTTTAATGCCAAGATACCCGCTAAAAGAATAAACAGTGTCGCCATTAATACCAAAAATTTATTATGTAAAGCAGCAGTGATAATACGATTAATCATGCTAATGTCCTTTGTGTGACTCAGCATTAGGCTGTTCATGCTTTAGGTTTTCTAACATCTTGGCTGTTGACTCACGTAGCTTCGATTCAGAATCAATTAGAAATTGGCTTGAGGTGACAACAGTTTCTCCTGCAGAAATGCCTTCAACCACTTGAGTTAATCCATCAGAGGATAAGCCTGTCACAATAGTTCTTGGTTCGAATTTACCTTGGTCGCGTACCACAAAGACTTGGTTGCGTTTGCCAGAACGAACGATGGCTTCTGAAGGTATGGTGATCGCCTTGTGCTGTAACTGAGTATTGATAGTGACAGTGGCAAACATGTCAGGCTTGAGCAATAAACCTGGGTTATCAAATATCATCCTAACTTTTATAGTCCGTGTTTTAGCTTCTGCAAAAGGATAGATATAAGATAATTTACCTTTAAATATTTTATTGGGAATGCCTGTCAGTAACATTTCAACGGTATCGTCGACATTCACCCATGGCAATTCAGACTCATAAACATCAGCGAACACCCATACTTTAGACAGATCTGCTAATAAATAGAGCTCTGTTTGAGGCGTGACATATTGACCTTCACGTGCGCCGATATTAATGACTGTGCCATTAACTGGTGAATGGATATGAAGATTCTTTTTAATGGCACCTGTTCGCTCCATATCCAGTATTTGGTGTTCAGGCACATCAAGGAGTTCTAAGCGTTCACGTGCTGTTTTAGCCATTTGTTGAGCCCCATACCTAATATCCTCAAATGGGCTATCTTTTAACGTTTTCAAACTTGTAAGTGCCAGTAAATATTCTTGAGAACTCGTAACAAGTTGGGGAGAATAAACACTGAGTAACATGGTTCCTTTTGTGGTCGTGGTACCCGTTTTATCGACAAAAAGCTCTTCTATCCAGCCCTCTGTTTTAGGATGCAGGCGTGCGATGTGCTCTTCATCATAAGCAATTCGACCAACAGTACGAATAGGGTTGGATAAGGATGTAACCGTTGCCGTTGCGGTACGAACACCAATATTTTGTACAGTAACTGGATCAATTGTGACGGTACCTTCAGCTCCGTTTGTAGGCTTGGTCATATCATCCTCATAGACAGGAATATAATCCATACCCATATAGTCTTTAGCCGGTACTGGTGACGTAACTTCAGCATTCATCGGGTTACGGTAATACAATGGTTTTTTTTGTTTAACGACCTGTTTTTCTTCTGGCAACACCAGAGCTTTTTGTGGGCCACTAAACCAATAAGCACTGAATACGCCAATTGCAATACCAGCCGTTAATGTCAGCGTAGCGAGTACAGTTTTATTCATAAATATTCTCCTCGCCAGTAAGTGCGACTAATTTGGCCAATGCTGATTTAGCTTCGCTGATGCTTTGCCAAAGGTTTGTTTCATAGTTATAAAGTGTTATTTGGGCACGTATCAAATTCAGAAAATCGACTTTGTTGACTTGGTAACCTGCCAGCATGGATGCAACTGTAAGCCGTGCCTGTGGAAGTATTCCTGTGTTATATAGCATGGTTTGTTCTTGTCTACGCTCATAATCTGCAAGTGTCGAAGTAATATCAGCTTGTATAACGAGCCAGCTATCTTGCAATGCATATTGTTGCTGTTTAACTTCACTACGGCGTTGTGAAATAGCCTGTTTTTGTTTGCTATCAGCAAACAATGGCACATTAATGCCTATTTTCAATGACAAAAAATCTGCTCTATCACTGCCATCCATATTATTGCCATCACGGAAGCCATAGGCAGCACCCACATTAAAATCGGGGTAAACATCATGTTCTGCTAGTTCTTGCCGAGCAGTAGCAGCATCAATCAGTAACCTTTTTTCAGTCAATGCAGGTCGACTTTTTTGAGCCATATCAATAATCGACGCCACTGTTTTTAGCTTAGGTAGAGCCGTAGTAATATCTTTCAATAAAGGTAGGACAATGGGTGTGTCCGTCGCTTGATTGAGTAATGCATTCAAGCGAGCTGCCTCTTGTTTACGACTGCTGACAAGCAGAATATTACGATCTAGCAACTTTGATAATTCTAATTGAGCCAGTAAAACATCTTGCTGTAAGCCTTGGCCGACTTTATATTTAGTTTGAGCAATTTCAATAAATTGTCTGAGCAAGCTTGTATTAATATCTATGACATCTAGTGAACGATCAAGGAAAAATAAGCGCCACCATAATGTTGTAATATCACGATTTAATCGCAGTCGAATTTCATCAACATTGCTAGTAGCCGCTTGTGCTTGATGAGTAGCAACACGCTTCCTGATCGTCAGTTTTCCTGGGAAAGGTATTTGTTGGCTGACACCGAATTGTAATTGCGTCATCGGCTCTTGATCGACATCAAAGGTATCAGTTGGTAAGTTGAGTGCATGAAAACTGACTATAGGATCAGGTAAGCTGCTCACTTGTGAGGGTATTGCAGCCATAGCTTCTGCACGTGCTTGTATTTCAGCCAGAGCAGGATTTTCTGCCTGAACACGTAATAACGCTGCTGCTAAGGTCAATCGCTTAGCTGATCTCTGACCTGTATTATCAGTGTATTCTGGTAATAATAAATTGAGTGACTCAGCATGGCTTGTTTGCATAGGCCATAGTAATGAGATCACTATGATTATGTTGCTATAAATAAAGGGTAATTTCCACATAACTAAACACCTTGTTTGGCGGTGTAAAAACGGCATCAGAAAATGATGTCGAGCAATTCGGCAAACCTTAACGTGGATAAAAT
>Ga0209602_1000357_pt1 | contig 44191 bp, 29 predicted proteins | sample COGITO_mtgs_1205_3_FD_184810 | JGI IMG/M metagenome (GOLD analysis project Ga0209602, IMG submission 184810) | Pelagic marine microbial communities from North Sea - COGITO_mtgs_120524 (SPAdes) (version 2) | ecosystem: Environmental > Aquatic > Marine > Epipelagic ...
TTTGTCCCAATCGTCCGAAGGGCGATGGTAGTCTTCGTGCTGGCCGGTGAAGAAGTGGAGGACGGGAATATCCGCCAAGTAGAAGGAGGTGTGGTCAGATGGGCCGACGCCTGACACTTCCCGCTTTAGTGCAAATCCGAATTCATTTTGCTCGTCCAACAGACCATCCCAAAGTGGGCTGGTCCCCGTGCCATAAACGGCCAGCTGACGCTCAGTATTCAGACGACCGACCATGTCCATATTGATCATGAAGCGCGGTGCGGGGAAGGCGCCCAGGTGTTCTTTTGCAAAGGCATTGGATCCCCAAAGCCCCATTTCTTCCCCTGAAAAAGCGATGAATACGACGGTGTTTTGAAGTGGGCTGTCGTGGAAACGGCGCGCAAGTTCTAGGATAGCAGCCACTCCGGAAGCATTGTCGTCTGCCCCATTGTGAATGGCCGAATCTGCCCCACGGTATAGGCTGCCTTCACCGCCCCATCCCCAATGGTCGTAATGGGCGCCAATGTATATGGTGCCCTCGCCCTGTCCGGGTAGAACGGCGACTACGTTTCGGCCGGTGATTTTGGGACCCGTAGGCGTACCATGGACCGAAGGTTGGGCCTCAAAAGAATCGTAATAAGGCGTTTTGCTGTCGGAAATAGCCCCGTTCACTCCCATGGATTTAAAGCGCTTCACCAAGTATTCCGAGGCCTTTTTCTCGCCTTTGGTTCCCACTTTTCGGCCTTCCATCGCATCGTCTGAAAGGGTCTTTACATCCAACTGGAGTTGAAGGGCTTCTTTGCTGAGCCTTGGGGCCTCTTGGGCCTGCGCTTGCCACGTCAAAGCACTCATTGCGAGTGTAAGTAGGGCCAAGTAAAAGCGGAAAGGGGTATTCTGGAATTTCATGTAACTCGGGGATGTACGTTTGTGCCAAATGTACTGGTAAGACCATGAAACACCTACCCCCATATTCTTTTTCCTCCCCGGATGGAACCTAATGGATTACTGCAAGCAATCGAAACAACGGCGGCACGCGTGAAACTAATCTGTTTATCGCGGATTGGGTGGATTAAGCCTCTTCTGTAGGGTTCGAATGGCTGGATTCAGGATGGGCCATTTCGGGATCGACACTGGCCGTTTCGCGAAGGACCTCACCCAAGGTGCGGTGGTCATCCTTGTCTTGATTTCGGACCATGCCCCAGGCCATAAGGACGGAGCTGGTCAATATGATGTAGAGCAGGATTCCATTGTCAAATTGCGCGATGCCCATGCTCTCGGGGATGGCAAAAAACAACAAGATGGTAATGAGGCCGCGTGGCGCCAAGTAGGTGAGGACCGCTTGGGGTTGGGGTACGGTCCATTGGATGGCGACGGCTCGGATTCGGTAGATGCCCACCAGCGCCAAGAGCGCAAAAAAGATTACCAAGGGGTTTGCCAAGGAGCCCAGGTCAATGCTGTAGCCAAACACGACAAAAAAGAAGGTGCGAACGATAAAGGCCGTTTCGCGCGTGATCAATTTGAAGTCGTTCAGTAGTCCGCTGACGATATCCGCTTTGAGCCAACGTTGCAATTTGCCTGGGAAAAACAAGTTGGGGTTGTTGAGGATCAAGCCAAAAATCAAGATGACCAGCAAAGAGCTCAGATGAAGCATTTTGCCCACCGCATAGAGGAGGATCAACACGGCGATCAGGAGGAAAAGTTTGAGCTGCGTTTTGATGTTTTGGAGCAGGATGACCAAGAGGTAGGAGAACACGGCGGAGACCAAGATGGACACCCCAAAGGACCAGCCGAATTGCATCAGCCATTCACTCGTGCTTCCTCCAGGATTTTCAAAGCCCTCCACCAGAAAGTAAAAGAGCATAATGCCCAAAATATCGCTGAACGTCGATTGGTAAATCATGAATTCTTTGAGGTCGTGCCGCACATTCTCGACCGAGGGAATGATGATGGCCGAGCTCAAGATGCTCAAAGGCACCGCATAGAGGATGGCACGGTCCCAGGGGGCGTCCATGCCGACGTGAAATAATGCGGACAAGAAGAAGGTGGTGGCCCCCATTTCGAGGAGGGTCAGTCCAAGGCTACGTCCAATCATCCCAGTATTTTCCCGGCGCAATTCCAAATCCAGGGCGGCCTCGAGAACGATCATGATCAATCCCACGGAACCCAAAATTTCCAGAGCCGGTCGGACATCGGGCTGCGGGAAGGAGGCGTAGTTCCCTCCGACATGAAACAGGATGCCCATGCCCAAAAGCATGAGGACGCTCGGGATGCGCGTTTTTTTGGCCAAGAGATTGAACAAATACGACACAATCACGATGGCGGCCAACGCAATCAGGATGGAGGGGGTGTTGATCAAGTGGTTCACGAAGGAAAAGTACAAACAAAACATGCCGCTCTTGTGAGGGAGCGGCATGCCGAAGAAGATATTTCAGGGTCTTTCGCGAGAAAAACGCCGAGTTGGAGGCGATTTAGCCCTTCATCATTTTCATTTTGCGCAGGCGCAGGCTGTTGGGAGTGATTTCCACAAGCTCGTCGCTTTGGATGTACTCCAAGGCCTCTTCCAGGCGCAATTTGACTGCGGGGGCGATTCGAACCTTGTCGTCTGTGCCGGAAGCACGAACGTTGGTGAGTTTTTTGCCCTTGGTCAAGTTTACGGCGAGGTCAGAACCACGTGTGTGTTCACCGGTGATTTGACCGGCATAGATTTCGTCGCCTGGCTCGATGAAGAAGCGTCCGCGGTCTTGAAGGCGGTCAATCGAGTAGGCGATGGCGGTGCCTTGTTCCATGGAGACTAAGGAACCGTTGGTGCGCTTGGGCAAGTCGCCTTTGAGGGGCTGAAATTCCAAGAAGCGGTGGTTCATAATGGCCTCTCCCGCAGTGGAAGTCAGCAAGCTGTTGCGCAAGCCAATCAAGCCTCGGGAGGGAATATGGAAGGTCAAAATCATGCGGTCGCCCTTGGGCTGCATATTGAGCATTTCGCCTTTGCGCAGGGTGGCCATTTCGACCGCTGTTCCGCTCATGGATTCGGGCAAGTCGATGAGCAATTCCTCGATCGGCTCGCATTTGATGCCGTCGATTTCCTTGATGATGACTTGGGGGTTGCCAATTTGCAACTCGTAGCCTTCGCGGCGCATGGTTTCGATCAGGACGGAAAGGTGTAAGACCCCTCGGCCAAAGACGCGGAAGGTGTCCGCTGAATCCGTGGCTTCGACCCGCAAGGCCAAATTCTTTTCCAATTCCTTTTCCAGCCGATCCTTGAGGTGGCGTGAGGTCACAAACTTGCCTTCTTTCCCGAAGAAAGGCGAGTCATTAATAGTGAAAATCATGCTCATCGTGGGCTCGTCGATGGTAATAGGAGGCATGCCCTCTGGTGCTTCAAAATCCGCCACGGTGTCGCCAATTTCAAAACCCTCAATGCCATTGAAAGCACAGATTTCACCGGCATGAACCTCAGGCAGTCGGATTCGACCCAGGCCTTCGAAAACGAATAATTCTTTAATTCGGGACTTGGTGAGGCGGCCGTCTCGTTTCACAACGCAAACGGGTTGATTCTCCTTCAAGGTTCCTCGGTGTAGGCGTCCGATGGCCATGCGGCCCGTGTACGAAGAGTAATCTAAGGAGGTAATCAAAAGTTGAGAAGTACCCTCGAGTGCTTGGGCTGCAGGGACATGCGATAAAACCATGTCCAAAAGAGGTTCGATGCTGTCGGTCGGAGTTCTCCAATCCGCGCCCATCCAGTTGTTTTTGGCCGAACCATAGACGCAAGGGAAGTCGAGCTGCTCTTCGGTAGCATCTAAGGAGTACATGAGATCAAAAACCGCTTCGTGGGCTGCTTCGGGATCACAGTTGGGCTTGTCCACTTTGTTGACTACCACGATGGGTTTCAAACCGAGTTGCAAGGCTTTCTGAAGGACGAAACGGGTTTGGGGCATGGGACCTTCAAAGGCGTCGACGAGCAGCAATACGCCGTCGGCCATGTTCAGGACACGCTCTACTTCCCCGCCAAAGTCGGCGTGGCCGGGAGTGTCGATGATATTGATCTTGACATCTTTGTACCGGACGGACACGTTTTTCGCCAAAATGGTGATGCCGCGTTCGCGTTCAATGTCGTTGTTGTCCAAAATGAGCTCCCCGGTCTCTTGGTTGGCACGGAACAACTGGCAGTAATGAAGAATTTTGTCGACCAGAGTGGTTTTGCCGTGGTCAACGTGGGCGATAATCGCAATGTTTCGGATGGGAGTCATACAAGGGGCCTTCTCTTGGGCCGCGCAAAAGTACTCCGAATAATCCGCAAGGAGACCGAACTCCCTGAATTTTAGCGGATTTCCCTAACCGTCACGTTTTTGTAGGCCGAATGCTTGTGGAAATCCTCAATAACTTCTTCGATGTCAGCATCTAGGAATTCGCACGCACGGTAATCCAGTTCAAGCGTTGACCCGGCTGGAATCCTCTCCAGGCGAGACTTCAACGCGCCTTTGCTCAAGTAGGTGACCACCCGGCGCAAGGTGAAGGTGAAGACTCCATCCTTTTCGGCATAGGAGATATTGCTCTTGAAATCCGTGATCGCAATGAAGATGAGGGAGATCACGAGACCCAGCGCAATGCCCTTGAGCAGGTCAGTTAATAGGATGGCAACCACCGTGATGACAAAGGGCACCCATTGATTCCGGCCTTTCGCAATGATGGATTTTACGAGGGAGGGAGAAACCAATTTATAGCCGGTCATGATCAGGATGGCGGCGAGCACGGCGAGGGGAATGCGATTGAGCACTGGAGTGATGGCGATCACGGCGCCGGCCAAAATGATGCCGTGCATGATGGCACTAGACTTGTGCTTGGCGCCCATTTGTGCGTTGGCGGAAGTGCGAACAATCACCGAAGTAATGGGAAGGCCGCCGATCAAGCCCGAAACACTGTTGCCCACCCCTTGGGCAATGAGCTCCCGGTTGGTGGGGGTTACGCGCTTCAAGGGGTCGAGCTTGTCCGCCGCTTCAATGCAGAGCAGGGTTTCAATGCTGGCAATCACCGCGATGGTGGCGGCGACAATCCATACTTGGGGGTTGCCAAATGCGCCAAAATTCGGCAGGGTCAACCCGGATCGCCAGTTGGGAAGTTGCACGCTGTGCTCGGCCAATATGGCCCATTCGGCGTTGTATGTGCCCAAGCCCCAACCGAGGAAGCTCCCCAAGACAACCACCAACAGGGGGGCGGGGAGAAACGTAGAGATGGCCGTCTTTCCATATCCTAGGGCTTGCGTCGCAATGAGGAGCGCGAGGCTAAAGAAGCCGACCAAAGCGGGCCCCATGGTTAGAGCGCTCAAAGCGTGCTGGACGGCGCTGAAGGTGTTTTCGTTGGCGTGCTGAAAAAATCCCTCATCGCCCATGAAGTCGACATCATAGCCCACAAGGTGAGGAACTTGTTTGAGGATAAGAATCAAACCGATAGCCGCCATCATGCCTTTGATCACGGTATTTGGGATAAAGTGTCCAATGATCCCCAAGCGCATGAGACCAAAGAATATTTGGATCAACCCCGCCAGGAAGACGGCGAGGAGAAATGTGTCAAATCCCCCCAGGTCTGTGATCGCCACAATCACAATGGCAATCAATCCCGCAGCGGGCCCTGACACACTGAGGTGAGAACCACTAATGGCTCCGACCACGATGCCGCCCACCACGCCCGCGATGATGCCGGATATGAGGGGCGCGCCGGAGCCTAGGGCAATGCCTAAGCACAGGGGTAAGGCAACAAGAAAAACGACAATGGAGGAGGGAATGCTTTCGCGGATGTGAGTGAACATAGATGGGCTAGATGATTTTAGACGTGGTTAACAAATTCTATGCCCAAAAGGTTTGCCTGTGCGACGCAAGAAAGAAATTAGGGCAAAAAAGCAGAGAATGGGGCATCCGCCGCAGTCACATCGGTCGAAAAAAAGTCATGTGGCACACCTTCACTCGTGGTTATATGACCCATTAGACGCTTAAATCCATGAAAACCAATATTTTACATGAAATTAAATCAGCCACTTTTGTGAAGATGTGATAATCTAAATCACTCGGATACACAATTTTAATGCAATCCAACTCAGTCGGATTACATTTGTGCCCCTTAAAAATCATTCTCCGATGAAAAACAGATATGTAGATCTAATCGAACAGACCTTCGACTTTCCTCAAGAGGAGTTCTATGTGGAAGAGGATCAATTGCACTGGCATGACATTCCTTTGATGGAATTAATCAAACAGTACGGAACACCTTTGAAGGTGACCTATTTGCCCAAGATCTCGGAGAACATTCAGCGCGCCAAGCGCATGTTCAACGTGGCGATGGCAAAAGTGGACTACCAGGGCAGCTACCACTTTTGTTACTGCACAAAGAGTTCACATTTCCAATTCGTCATGGAAGAGGCGCTCAAAAACCATATCCACTTGGAGACCTCTTCGGCCTTTGACATCAATTTGATTGAGGCATTGGAAGAGGAGGGCAAGATCACCAAAGACCAGTTTATCGTTTGCAACGGCTATAAGCGGGCTCAATACTTGGAAAATATCGCCCGCCTCATTAATGAGGGCTGGACCAATGTGATTCCCGTCATGGACAACAAGGAGGAACTCCCCATGTTGATTGACCAAATCCACAAGGGAACCGGTCCATTGAAAATTGGCATTCGGATCGCCGCCGAAGAAGAGCCCAAGTTTGAGTTCTACACCTCTCGCTTGGGTATTTCCTACAAGGATGTCCTTCCCATGTACAAGAACTACTTGATGGACCAAGAGAATGTGGAACTCAAGATGCTCCACTTCTTCATCAATACAGGCATCAATGACACCGCCTACTATTGGAACGAACTCCTCAAATGTGTCAACGTATACATCCAATTGAAGAAGATCTGCCCCACATTGGACTCTTTGAACATTGGCGGCGGGTTCCCCATCAAGAATAGTTTGAGCTTTGCCTACGACTATGAATACATGGCCGAGGAGATCATTGCGCAAATCAAGAACCAATGCGCGCAAGCCGGAATCCCTGAGCCGCACATCTTTACCGAGTTTGGAAGCTTCACGGTTGGAGAGAGTGGCGCCACGTTCTATTCCATCATGGGCGAGAAGAAGCAAAATGACCGCGAAAAGTGGTACATGATCGATTCGAGCTTCATGACCACCCTGCCTGATGCGTGGGCCATCAACAAGCGATTCATCATGCTGGCCATCAACAACTGGGAGACGCCCTATGAGCGGGTGCTCCTGGGCGGCCTAACCTGCGATTCGGACGACTACTACAATTCCGAGCAGCACTCCAATGCGATTTTCCTTCCGAAGTTTTCGAGCGAGGCGCCTACCCAGTACATCGGTTTCTTCAACACGGGCGCCTACCAGGAAAGCATCTCGGGCTACGGCGGCCTGCAACACTGCCTCATCCCGGCTCCTAAACATGTCGTCATTTCTCGGGATGAAGAGGGGGATTGGAATACCCGGTTGTTTGCCAAGGAGCAGTCCTATAAGAGCATGCTTAAAATTTTGGGCTACTAATCCGTCGAACGAGCCCTTTTCTGCCTTTATTTTTACCTCCCAACCCTGATATCATGCGCGGTCCTATTTCCAATTTTATTGACTCTCATTATAAGCACTTTAATGCGGCCGCACTCATGGACGCAGCAAAAGGCTATGAGGCCCACCTGACTTCGGGAGGCAAAATGATGGTCACCCTCGCCGGCGCCATGTCCACGGCCGAGTTGGGACGGTCTCTCGCTGAGATGATTCGGCAGGGCAAGATTGATATCATTTCGTGCACGGGGGCCAATCTGGAAGAGGACCTCATGAATTTGGTGGCGCATAGCCACTACAAGCGTGTACCCCATTACCGCGATTTGACCCCCCAGGACGAGCGCGAGCTCTTGAATGCGGGCTTGAACCGCGTAACGGATACCTGCATTCCCGAAGAAGAAGCCTTCCGCAAACTGCAGCACCACATTCATGGATGTTGGTCGCGCGCAGAGGCCAAGGGAGAGCGGTACTTCCCCCACGAATACATGTATCAAATGATTCGCCTTCCGGAATTTGCGGCCGAATACGACGAGGCCGTGAACCCGGCGAATTCGTGGATGCTGGCCGCTGCCGAGCGCAATTTGCCCATCATTGTTCCGGGCTGGGAGGACAGCACCATGGGCAACATCTTCGCCAGTTACTGCATCAAAGGAGAGCTCCAAGCGAGCACCATGAAGTCGGGCATTGAGTACATGGGCTATTTGGCTTCGTGGTACATCGAGAATTGCCGCAACCCCCAAAATTCGGATGCACCGAGTGTGGGCTTTTTCCAAATTGGCGGCGGCATTGCCGGGGACTTCCCTATTTGCGTCGTCCCCATGCTTTACCAGGACATGGAGATGGAAGACATCCCCTTCTGGGGCTATTTCTGCCAAATTTCTGATTCGACCACCTCATACGGGTCCTATTCCGGCGCCGTTCCCAACGAAAAAATCACGTGGGGGAAATTGGATGCCGACACGCCAAAATTTATTGTGGAGTCGGATGCAACGATCGTTGCACCGCTTATTTTCGCTTGGGTATTAAAATGGTAAAAGCACCATGGAAAAGCAGCGTTTAATCGTTGATTACAAAAACATCACACCGGAGCAACTCCAAATCCTGACGGATAAGTACCCCGAAGGATTTGACCCGGATGACATGATTGTCTACAAGAATAGCGAGGGCAAAACCGTCCGAACGATTCCGCTGGAGACCGAAACCACCAAATACCTGTTCAAGGTATCCATCGAATTGGAGCGCCGTGCCCAAGCATTCTTGGACGACGAAGACGACCAAGAAGAGGTGGCCGACGAGGATGCAGCGCCCGAGGCCGACGCTGTCGAAGAGACCGAGGAGGACTAAGCCCGCGCATACCACCCGGACTGCACCTGCACTTCGCCCAACCACATCATTTCTGCTAAGGCGGCCAAACACTGGGGACTGCTCAATCCCGTTTGCCGTTCGATATCTCCAGTCCGCAGGGGCCCTGCGTGGAGCACGTCCCAGATGCGTTGATGGGAGGCGGGCCCTTGGCTCTGCTTGGCCGCCTCCTTAAGGGCCGGCCATTGGAGTTCAACGGCCAGATCAGAGGGTTCCACCACTAACTGTGCGACCTGCCGTCGGATCAGGTCCAAGCATCCGTGACTGCGCACGTCGTTAAGGCGCCCCGGGAGGGCAAACACAGGCCGATCGTATTGATGCGCCAAATGAGCCGTGATGCCCGCACCTGACTTGATGGCGGCCTCCACCACCCACACCCCGTCAGCCAATCCCGCGATGAGTCGATTTCGCCGCGGATAGGCCCCCGGATGAGGGCCGACGCCCACTGGCCATTCCGAAATCCACGCCCCACCCTGGGCCAAAATATCTTCGGCTAAGGCACGGTTCCCGGCAGGATGGGCGGTGTGTAGGCCATGTGCGAGCACCGCCCAGGTTGGGAGGCCTGCGCGCAGCGCGGCCTGGTGTGCCGCGGTGTCAATGCCGCGGGCAAGGCCACTGACAATGGTGCAGCCTTGCGGCGCAAGCCGCTGCACCCATTGCTGAGTCCATTGTAACCCTTGTGGGCTGGCTTCACGGGTCCCGACGATGGCCAAACTCCGCGCAGGGTTCAGCGAAGCCTGGCCCTTCACAAAGAGGAGGCAGGGGGCATCGGGAATGTGCCCGAGCCGCTCGGGGTAGTCGGGGGATTCCAAAGCGAGCGTGTGAATGCCCGAGGCGTCATGCTTTTCCATGAGGCGGCTGGCCTCTTGCACATAGCGATTCCATTCCGTGGTGCTGGGCCCAAGCGGGGCACGTCCGGCTAGCCAAGCTTCGGGCTCTGGGTAGGCCTGGAGGATTTCGCGGGCGCGCACGGGGCCAATCCCGGGCGTCAGACTCAGGGCGAGGGCAAAGTGAATTCGATCCATTCCCGCAAGGTGCCCAGAATTCGGGCCCCCAATCGGGTGCTCACGGATATACCCGTTTAGCTCGGGCGTTTACCCTTCGCGGTGCACGATGGTCGCGGAGGCCTGGGCCGTGGGGAGAATCAGGACATCGGCAATGTTCACGTGCGCGGGGGCCAAAATCATGTATTCCAACATATCCGCGATGTCTTCAGCGGTCAGCGGAGCCATATTTTGGTATACCTGATCCGCCTTGGCTCGGTCCCCATGGAAGCGCACCGTGGAAAACTCCGTATCCACCATGCCCGGACAGACTTGACTGACACGAATGCCGTAGCGCACCAAATCCATGCGCATGCTACGCGTCAGTCCATCCACGCCAAATTTGGTCGCGTTGTACACGTTTCCCTCCGGGTAGGACTCTTTCCCAGCAATGCTCCCAATATTGATAATATGGCCCGAACGGCGAGCCACCATCCCAGGAGACACCGCCCGCGTGACATAGAGCAGGCCTTTTAAATTGGTATCAATCATGCGCTCCCAATCGTCCATGGAGGCTTCGTGGACGGGGTCCTTGCCCGAAGCCAGCCCCGCATTATTGAGGAGGACATCCACAGCCCGAAACCCCACGGGGAGGTCTGCCAAGGCCGCTTGAACCTGGTCGGCTACACGAATGTCCACGCATTGCAGATGCACGCGCTCGGCACATTCCGCTGGGAGAGCCTGACGCCATGCTTCCATGCGATCTAAACGCCGCGCCCAGGCGATGACTTGCCACCCTTTTAGGGCGAAACGGCGTGCCGTAGCTTCTCCAAATCCGGAACTTGCACCGGTAACCAGAATGGTTTTCATACTTTTCTATTTAAATGCCGAAGCCATGATGGGTCTATCTTCTTTTTTCCTGTTCGCGAGCCTGTCTTCCGCCCCAACGGTGGGGCCGGATTCCACAGTTTTTTTGGAAACCACCGTGGTCACCGCGAACCGCACCGAACAGCGCCTTGAAAATACAACGGTCAGCGTGGATGTGCTGCCTCTGCGCGTACTCGAAGAAAAAGCAAACGCCCGCGTCGAACAAGTCATTCAAATGGCGCCGGGGGTAACGCTTCAAGATGGACAAGCCAACATTCGCTCGGGCAGTGGCTGGAGCCTGGGGGCTGGTTCGCGCGTGCTCATTTTGGTCGATGAACTGCCTGCCCTGAGTCCAGATGCGGGCGGGGTCCTGTGGAATGCCATGCCCATGGAGGCGGTGCAGCAAATGGAAGTATTGAAGGGCGCATCGTCCAGTCTGTATGGCAGTTCGGCCTTGAACGGGGTCATTCACCTGCGCACTTGGGAGCCGAGCACCGAGCAACGCGTCCGGGTCAGCACGATGATGGAAGTCTATGACCGACCCAAAATTCGCAGCCTCGGTTGGTGGGATGCCCCCCGGGCTCGGTCGGCCGTGCGCTTTGCCTTTTCCGACAGCTACGGCGCCAAAAATCAGCATGGCCTGGTCCTGCATGGCCAGCTTTTTGGGGACCAAGGCTACCAATATCTCGTCGGGGATCAATCCGCTCGGCTGCATGCCAAATACCGCTTTAAGCCCAACTCCAAACTGGAAATGGGCCTCCAAGGACAGGTTTGGAGGTCTGACCGCAGCTCGGCCTTGATTTGGGAAGACTTCCGGCTTGGGTATACCCCCTTGGATTCCTCGGCCACCCAAACGCAATCGGACCTTGCGGCCCTGACAGGCCATCTGAAATACCGCCAAGGCCGCCAACTTCATACGCTGCGTGTTCGAGGCATGGGATATGCCAATGCGTCTGGGCTGGACAGCAATGACTACAGCAATGCCGGACAATCCCTCCATGCGGAATACCTCTGGCAATATTTCATGGAGCAGGGCTGGAACCTCTCCGCCGGGGCCCTTTTTATTGGAAGCGCCATGAATAGTCCTTTATTCAGTGGGGCCCATACGTCCCAAAATCAGGCGTTGTTTGCCCAAGTGGATAAATCCGCCGACCGCTGGGACCTCAGTGTGGGCCTGCGCTGGGAATCCTTCGCCGTAGATGGCTCGTCGGATGCCCAACCGGTTCTCCGGCTCGGGGGACATTACCAGGTACGTGAAGGAACCCACCTACGCGCCTCGTGGGCTCAGGGCTACCGTTTTCCGTCCATTGCGGAGCGATTTAGCGCCTCTGCGGCGGGGGCCTTGCAAGTATTCCCGAGCCCCGGGATCCAGTCAGAGTCCGGATGGACAGCCGAATTGGGTATTCGCCAGGGGGTGAAGAAGGAGGGGACCCGTGCCGGGCTGCAAGGCTATTTGGATGCCGCATTTTTTTGGACGGAGTTCAACCAAATGCTCGAATTCACCTTTGGTAAATGGGGGAATCTTCCTGGAACGACGCTCTCAAATTATGGGTTCACTTCCCTCAATGTGGGCCCCACGCGCATTACGGGGTTGGAATTGACCGGAGGAGTCCGCAGCTACATCGGACCCGTAAAGGTGGAAGGCATGCTGGGCTACACCTATGCCTTGCCCATCGCTCTGGATCCAGCGGGGGTGTATGCGACCGATGCGGACGGTCAGGCCCTTTCCTACGAGAGCACCTCATTGGACCCCAGCCAAAATCTATTAAAGTACCGCTATGTGCATAACGCCAAGGCGGATATCCAAGCTTCCTGGAAGGGGTGGACGTTGGGGAGTAGCCTGCGCTATAATTCCTTCATGGCGAACATCGATGCCATTTTTACGGACCCCCTGATTGCGATTTTTGTCCCGGGGGTGGCGGATAGCCGTTACCAGCTAAATCAGGGAGATTTATTCTTGGATTTTCGATTGAATAAGCGCCTCACAGAACGTTTTGTGCTCCAAGCTGGGGTGATCAATTCGCTGAACCGATTAGCCTCCCCGCGCCCGGCGTTGCTGGCAGAGCCTCGAACGGTTTCTCTCCAGCTCTCCTATGCATTGAATTGATTTTTCCGTATATCTTTGCCGTCCACTTGGGGGATTAGCTCAGCTGGCTAGAGCGCTTGCATGGCATGCAAGAGGTCATCGGTTCGACTCCGATATTCTCCACTTGATTCAACCCTTCGCACGACCGTGCGGGGGGTTTTTTCATTCTAGGGTGCGCGATTCGCTTCCCCTCATGGTTGGGCGACGATCAGCGGTACCGTGGTGCGCTGATCCGAAAAGGTCAATACCAGGTAATACATTCCGGGTGAGAGGTAGCGAATGTCCCATTCTGCGGTTCCCCGCGGCAGGAATGCGACTTGTTTTCCGCTTGGATGAAAGATTTGGCCAAAAAGGAAGCCATGGGATAGCGGTGAAGCGAGGAAAATTCGATCTTGGGCGGGGTTAGGGTACACAAAAAGTCCGGGCATATCCGTGTCAGGAACTGAGACTTGGGTCAGGGGTTTGGCTATGCTCAATGACTGTCCACAGGAATCTACCGTGGTGAGGGTTACGATATAGTTTAATCCAGGGATTATATAGGTTTTCGTCACAGTTTTCCCTACCCCCGTCGTATTGTCACCAAAACTCCATTGATACGACTGTATGTTTCCTAGGCTTACCTGTGCATCAAACTGTACGGTCATCCCTTGGGCGTTGGTGGTGAGAATTTGGGCGGTGAATTCTGGGACTAAAACATCACATATGAAAAGGGTATCCACGGTGCTGCTTATCTCTCCACAACTATTTGACGTGCTTAGTTGAACGACATACACCCCACTTGACGCGTATGTGTGTGTGGGATTCAGCGATGTGGAAGTTGCCCCATCGCCAAAAGACCAAGACGCATTGGTTAAGCCGGAACCTTGAGCTGTAAATGAAACGGTATTGCCTGTAATCGTCGAGGAAATAACGGGTTGTATCGGTGAACAAATTTGAATGGTCCCCTGAGATGAATCAATGCGGCCACAGTCGGACGTGGTTACCAGGTTAACCGTATAAGTTCCAGTAGAGGCATACGTATGGGTACTGGTCAGCCCTTGGCTAGAAGCACCGTCGCCAAAATACCAGAAATAGGTGTAATTCAGCTGAGGGCTTACCACCGAGAAATTCCGTGTGAATCCGGATCCGTTATAGGAAAAGGGGGAAGAAAAACTTTGGCATGTGGTGTCTCTGATGGAAAATTCATCGAACCCCACTTTAAGATAGGCGTTTGATGCTCGATTTACCGTGAATTTAAAGCGCATGGTATCCGCTCGGAAGGGCTCGAGGTAAATATTCCTAGCGTCCCATGGAGAATTCTTTGATGTTTGAGATGAGGTGGATATGGTTTGAATGGAAAACCAACCATTTCCGGTATCGCAGTCAACAACGAATGAATTAAAACCACCTCCCCCGAAGGGCCCGTCATAAATGTGGGTATAAAACTCGACGGCTGGGGTGTCCAATGGCGCTATGTAGTACCTCGGGGTGATGAGTGAGGTACTCGATGGACCCGAACTGGGGGAAGTGTAGAGGTATTTCCCAGATCCCCCAACGCCAAAATTAGGCCCTGTCCAAGTGCCAGAGGTGCTGCCCACAAAAGGCGTCCAATAAAAGCCCGTCGTGTCGCTGCGGGACCAACAAGGGTCAAGCTGCCCAGGGTTGCCAAAAATAAGCGCACCAATTTGCCACTGGGAATCCTCAAAAGGCTCAAAACTCGGGGCGCTTTGGACCGTGCAAACGCTGTCCGGCGTGGCAGAATAGAAAAGACTAGATATACTCAGAAAGAGTGCGGTCAACATGGGATGTGCAGAATGTACCCAATAGGAACAAGCACTTCCTAAATTGGTTCACCCCTTAAACATCCGCGACAGCGTGGACATTCGGAACGTTAACAGGAGTAGGGTTCCCGAAATCACGAAAGAAAGACCGTACCAAAGCGCCTCGGAGCCAGGATGGAGCAAGAAGCTGCCGAGGGCAAAGAGCAAACTGTAGGCGGCGACCACGGCGAGGATCCAACGGGAGAGGAGGATTCGGATGGAGGTTAAGCCTTTACTGTAAATCCGAGCTTTAAACGTGGGCCAAGATGGGGAAGGTTGCGTGAGCAAAAGGACCAAGAGCCAGCAGGCCGTGGTAAAGGCCACCGTGAAGAAAAATGAATTTGGAAAGGAGGCCAGAGATTCGGGGAGCCAGCCGCTGCGAGAAAGTCCAAACCCAATAAAGGGGGCGATGGTGGCCGTGATTTCGACATACGCGTTGATGCGCCCCCAGAACCAGCGAAGGATGAGTACGAGGCCGAGCCCGGCGCCGCACTCCATGATGAAGAGCCAAACGCCTTTGATGCTGTCGATTTGGGTCGATACGGCCAGGCTGAGCGCAGCGAGAACCAGGACTAATCCAAAACTGCGACGGACGATGGTCGGCCCCGAAGGTTTGTCTTGGGCCAAGCGAATCCATACATCATTCATCAAGTAGGAGGCGCCCCAATTGAGCTGCGTGGAAATCGTGGACATGTAGGCACTGAAGAAGGCGACCAGCATGAGTCCCATCCAGCCAGTAGGCAGGTAGTGCTTCATGGCGAAAATGTACCCAAATCGGGGATCCACATGGTATTTCAGGGCTTCAGCCAGAGCGGGGTTGTTCTGGGCCGCTTGACGCAGCCCTTCCCGAACCACGAGGACTTGGGTGGCGTCGGCCAATTGATCGGGGGAAGCGTCTCCCGAGAGCCATTTTGGACTGTATCCTTCCATCGCTTGCACTTGGGCCAAGGCCGGCTGAAGTTCCGCGGGCACATGGCTGGGAAGTCGGAAGAGAGTGATGGCGGCTAGACCCACTAAAATCCAGGGCCACGGGCGCAGGGCATAGTGGGCAAAGTTGAAAAAGAGGGTTGCTCCAACGGCATGGGTTTCATCTTTGGTGCTCATCACGCGCTGTGCGATGTAACCGCCGCCGCCTGGTTCCGCTCCCGGGTACCAGGCGCTCCACCACATCATGCCGAAGTAGGCAAAAAATGCCCCGATCCCAATGGCGAGTCCCGTGCCGGATGAGCCCGTGTCGAGGGTCGGAAAGAAGTCCAAGGTTTCGCTGGGAAGTGCCTGTTGCAAGCCCTCTAAGCCACCTACCTCGGGGGATTGTATGACAAAAACGGCCAGCGCAATGCTGCCGGTCATGGCCAAAACGAATTGGACGGCATCGGTCAACACCACGCCAAAGAGGCCACTCGTGGCGGCATAAAGGGCCACGAGCACCGTGAGCCCCGTGGTGAGCCAGAAGGCCGTTTGAGCGGGCAACCCAAAGAGTCCTTGCAATACAGAGGTCATCGCCACATGGACCCATCCCAGGATAAGGAGGTTGATGAAGAGGCCCAGATAGACCGCGCGAAAAACACGCAGCCACAGCGCAGGTTTTCCATGATAGCGTAGTTCAATGAGTTCGGCTTCCGTCACGACTCCAGCCCGGCGCCACAAGGGCGCAAAGACCACGGCTGTGAGCATGCCGCCGGCGAGGAGATTCCACCAGATCCAGTTGCCACTGATGCCATCCATTCCAACGATTTCCGTCACGGCGAGGGGGGTGTCCGCGGCAAAGGTGGTGGCGACCATGGACAGACCGGCTAGGGCCCAGGGTAAGTTTCGTCCGCCCAAGAAGTACCCTTCGAGGGATTTTTCGGCCGACCGACCGGCCCAAATGCCCAAGGCGACCATGCCGACAAGGGCCACCACAATGATGCCTATGTCTAGGGGGTAGAGGTGTATGGAATCCATGGGGAGAAGATACGAAGGAGTGTGCTGCGCTGCATGGCCGGAGCAAGGCCTGGGCGGGATTTCGGTTTAAAAGCGTTTTAAACGTTTATAGTCGTTTACGCCCGAATCGTGCAAATGGAGGGTCGTACTTTTGGCATCAAATCCAATGATGATGAATGTACTCCTCTTAGGCTCCGGGGGCCGCGAATCCGCCCTGGCATGGAAAATGGCACAATCGCCTATGATGGACCAGCTTTTTATCGCCCCGGGGAACCCAGGCATGAAGGCATATGGTACCTGTGTCGAGGTCGATTGGAAGGACCGAGATGCCTTGACGCATTTCTGCACCGCCGAAAATATTGACATGGTGGTCATTGGCCCGGAAGATCCGTTGGTGGCTGGGTTGGCGGACTTTTTTGCGACGAGCCCGGAACTCTCCCACATCCAGGTCATTGGCCCCAAAGCGGAGGCCGCTCAATTGGAAGGGTCCAAGGATTTTTCCAAGGAGTTTATGCGCCGCCATGGCATTCCCACCGCAGGACACCGAACGTTTACCGCCGATCAGCTCGAGGAGGCCAAGCAATACCTTGCCACCATTGACGCACCCTATGTCCTCAAAGCGGATGGATTGGCCGCGGGCAAAGGGGTTTTAATCCTGGACAATTTGGCGGATGCCCTGCGCGAAATGGATGCGATGCTGGGCCAAGCCAAGTTTGGGGCGGCTTCATCGCGCGTGGTCGTCGAAGAGTTTCTCGACGGCATCGAATTCTCTGTCTTTGTCCTCACGGATGGAAAGGACTTTATGTTGATGCCCGAAGCCAAGGACTACAAGCGCATCGGCGAGGCGGATCAAGGCCTGAATACAGGAGGAATGGGCGCGGTTTCGCCGGTTCCCTTTGTGCAGGACAGCGTCAAGAAGGAGGTGCTCACTCGGATCATACAACCCACAATTCAAGGATTGGCCCACGAGAAGATGGACTATGTGGGCTTTATTTTCTTTGGCTTAATCCAGACGGCCAAAGGGGTTAAAGTGATTGAATACAATTGCCGAATGGGGGATCCCGAGACGGAGGTCGTGATTCCTCGCGTGGAGGAGGATCTCCTTCCCCTATTCGTGGACGCTGCCTCGAAGAGTTTATTGACGCGCCCCATGGCTCAAAGTGAGCAATCTGCGTGCACAGTCATGCAGGTTTCCGGCGGCTACCCGGAAGCCTACGAAAAAGGGAAACCCATTCATGGACTTGACGGAGCCGTCGAAGGGGTGATGGTTTTTCAAGCGGGAACGAAGGAAGTGAAGGGTCAAATTGTTACCGACGGAGGCCGTGTTCTGTGTGCCACGGGGATGGCCTTGGATCCCACAGAAGCCCTTCAAAAAGCCTACGCACGCCTGGACCAAATTTCATTCGACGGGGTATACCGCCGAAATGACATCGGGGCAGACCTAGGTTTGCGTTGAGTAGTTGAACAATAAAAAAGCCGCCTCGGAGGGCGGCTTTTAGCCATTGTTCGAATGGGAACGATTAGTTATCGCCTGCTTTCTGGTGTTTGCGCATTTCACGAATCCAGTAGATACCTAATCCAGCACCAACGGCCATAAAGAGGTAGTTCGCAGAATTGCCCAAAAAGGGTAGGAGTTGGAAGGTCCACTCGAGAAAATCACCAAGGCCTTCAAAAAACGAACGAAGGGGCATAACAGTCCTATTAATTTTAGGCAAATTTACACCATAGCGTGCGCCAAGCAAGTCATATTTTCAGAAATCCGCATCCCGGAATTGCCGTGGTCCTCTTTGTGTTGACCGCGGGACTTACTGCTCTGTTCAATTTTCTGGTCATCGACGATCCAAAGGAGGGCACTTGGTCCTTTTGGGGGACACCCGGACTAGTGGGCTTGGCCGCATGGTTTGTCAATGTGGTATTAGTCTATCGAAGTCGCTATTTGAAGACCAATTATGTCCTGGGATGGTACTGGTTTTTGTTGCTATTGGCAACCCATCCTGAAGGAATCAAGCTACATCATGCATGGGTGAGCATGCTTTTTGCGATTTGGCTTGCCATGGCGTACGAATTGGGTGATGAGCGAAAAAATGGATTGGTATCACGGTCCAACCTGGGCTTATTTTCCGCATTTCTCGGTATTTTTTCGGTTGCCTGGTGGTCCTCTATCGCGCCCGCGTGGTTAGCCTTGCGTTCGGGAAACCCACGACAGCCCGCTCGAACCTATCTACAGATTGGCGCTGCGTGGGCGATTGGATTTGCCCTGATGGCCTTGGTATGGACGATGCAGGGTCAAACGCTAGGGACAGAACTCGCCCCGCTGTGGTCCTCGCCTTCCGCGTGGCATATGCCGGGCGCTGGGTCTATCGTATTACTTCTATGGCTTGCCCTGGCATTGGGCGAAACACTGCGGGCAATGACCTCCGCTAAAAAAGCAAAACGTGGGGGATTATTGCTCAGCTGGATTGGGATTTTTTGGGCGGTGGGCCTATATGCTTGGCAGGGCCCCGAAACGAATGCCTCGGCAATTCTGAGCGTTTTTGCCGCCCCGCACATGGTGAATCTCCAATCCTACATGAAGAGGGCATGGATGATTCGCCTCCTAGACATTAGTTTATTGGCTGCTGCTTTTTCGGCCGTATTGTAAGGAGGCCTTTGCCGAACTCAGGCGGGAGGAAAGAACAAAGCCTTGAGCTCAGTCGCCTCTTCAGGCTTCATTTTCCCCGAGAGGATGAGGGCGAGTTGTCGTCTTCGCAGAGCTCCATCAAAGCGCTGTTTTTCGAGATCTGTTTCAGGTAAGGCGGCGGGGACTTCAATCGGATTTCCTAATTGATCCACGGCGACAAAGGTGTAAATCGCCTCATTGCACTTGGTTCGCTCCCCGGAGCCGCGTTGGTCTTCGGTGTACACGTCGACAAAAATCTCCATGGAGGAAGTGAAGGCGCGGCTAATCTTGGCTTCCATGGTGACGATGGCTCCTTGCGGAATGGCTTGTCTAAATGAGACATGATTCACCGTGGCGGTCACGACGGTCCGGCGGCAATGCCGATGTGCGGAAATGGCAGCACAACGGTCCATCCAACTTAAAAGTTGACCACCAAATAGGTTGTTCAAATTATTGGTGTCGTTCGGAAGAACGATCTCCGTCATGACGGCGAGGGATTCGGAGGCGGGCTTCTGCTTCATTCACTGTAAATCCAAACCGCAGGGAAGGCCGCTTTGGCCTCTTCTTTGGCTGCTTGTGCAGTCTCGCGGTTGGCAAAGGTACGAAGGGCCACTTTCGTGAGGCCGACCTTGGCGTGGAGGACTTTTGCCGGATAGCCCGCTTTTTGGAGGTCTGCCGCGAGGCGGTTCGCATTATTGATGTCCGAGAAGGCGCCTACAACGAGGGCATATTGAGCTTCAGCGGCCGTCGTCTTCGCTGGGCGAACCTCCACTTTGGACGGCTCGACAGGGGATTCTATCTCAGAGGCTTCCTCCGCTGATTCTTGCAGGAAATCCAGTGGGGGCATACTTTGAGTGCCAAATTCGTCTTCTATGACTTCCTCGGCGTCCGTCTCAAACCACGAGCGCACATTTTCGGTCATACTTTCCCATTGGGGACGGAATGAAGCGTTTTGGACAAAATCACGGAAGTCGGACTTGGTTGTTCCTAGGGCCATTAAACTAATGGCTCCCGCCACGACGGCTGCCGCACGAAAAGGGGCAAGCCACTGCTCGCGGCGCTTGATTACCTGAGGAACGGGAAGAGTATATCCAGATTCTGCGGGGGTTTCTTGTCGCTGTGAAAGCGGGGTCACCCGGAAAATGGGTAGTCCGTAGGCTTCGGGTAGGAAATTGGATTCGATTGACGCTTGGAACACCCATTGAAGGCCGGTCTTGGAAAAGGAGCCCAATCCCTCGAGACGGAGTCGTTTTCCTTCCAATAGCGCACGATTCCATTCACTCACGGATTGGGCAATGGCTGTCTGAGCTTCGGAAGCAGTCAGTCCTTCATAACGGGACAAATGGTTGAGTAAAAGTTCACTTTTTCCTGCCACAGGGCTAAAGCTGAGTCGACGCGCGGGGGGTAGAAAGAGACCCGATTGAAGCTGAATTTCTGCTCCAAAGCGTTGGGCTTCCAGCCGGCCAAAACCGGGCACATCCACGCTATCTTCTTGAAAAAGAAGGTGGAAAATATGTCGCTCTAAAGTGTAGTGCAGGGAACCCTTCATAGGGTCAAGATACCCACCAATACGAGAGGCTTGCGTTCGTGAGCCAGGGAGTTTTCAACAAGAATTTAAACGACTAAAACAGGGCGCGATAACCGTGGCAGTAGGGCGTTCCTCCCTTGTTGTCGTAGTAATCTTGGTGGTAGCCCTCCGCAGAATAAAATGGGGCGGCGGGGAGCAATTCCGTAGCGACCGCATACCCTTTGGCTCGCAACAGGGCCATCAGTTTTTCGGCCGTGGCTTTTTGGGTCTCGTTCAAGTAAAAAATCGCACTGCGGTATTGCGGGCCAATGTCGGGCCCCTGTCCGTTGGTTTGGGTTGGATCATGGGTCTCAAAGAACATCCGCAGGACGGTTTCGTAGTCCGTTTGGCTGGGGTCAAAAACCACTTCCGTGGCTTCGTAATGCCCGGTGCGCTTAGTACATACTTGCTCGTACGTGGGGTTCTCCACGAAGCCCCCGGTGTAGCCGACCGTGGTGGAGACCACGCCATCAATGCGTTTCAAGAAATACTCGGTGCCCCAAAAGCACCCACTGGCGAGAATAGCTGTTTCCATTTTTGTGTTGATTGTAGGAGTTGCTACCTGAGAGCCCTCTGGGGTGGGTTGTCCTTGGCAGGATAGGGTAAGGGCCGCGAGGGCGGATAGGTTCCAGAGTTTCATTATAAATCCATATCGCCTCCGCCCATGTCCATATCCCCTCCTGGGCCGCCACCACGTCCACCGCGCATACCTCGGGAACGATCGGGCTTTCCAAAGTTGTATTGGACGGTCAAGAACCCAATTCGACTCTCGCGACGACGCATAAATTCCACATCCAAAAGAGGGGTGTACTGATCGTAGCGATAACGTCGTTGGTTAAACACATCACTTAATCGTGCCGAAATCGTCCAATGTTTTTCCATGAAATCTACCCGGTAACCCAAATCAATAAACTGAATTCCTCGACGAAATCCTTGCCCCGTGGGGCCAGAGCCCCATTGGTTGTATGTGATTTGAACCTGCTGCTCTTTGGGCAGGTTGAGCATCAAATTGCTCCGCCCTTGCCAGCCAAATCCACTTTGGGTCAAATTTCCCGCCACGTTGTTTCCATTGATAACGGAATAAAAGGCATCGGCAGAGGCTTGCAGTTGGATGGCCTTATTGAATCGAAGCATCGCGTTGGTACTCACGCCCAAATTGTCCCGCGAATTAAAATTGAGCCAGGTCATCATAAGGACGCCGCTTGGAAGCGCCTCCATATAGCGCGACATCATATTGATTGTATGACGGCCATACGCCGAACCGGATAGGGAGCCCCACCGTCCAAACTGTACCACATTGAATTCCATCGAGTGGGTGTATTCGGGCTTCAAATCTGGGTTGCCCTTGCGCAGTCCGCTCGGGTTGGAATAGTCCACATTGGGGTTGAGGCTGCCGCCCCAATGGCCATCTGGACGATTTACTCGCATGGAGTAACTCGCTTGCAGATCGAGACCTTTACGAGGGCTATAGGTCAAATAAGCACTCGGGAAAAGGCCCGGGTAAGAGCGTTGCAAAGTGGAACTGTCTCGCAGGACAATATCCACCACGGCTGTTTCGTATCGAAGGCCCACTTGTCCTTTCCACTTGGGCGAAATCACATATCCAAAGGTGCCATAGGCAGCGTGGTTCACTTGACTCATGTCTGTAAAGAAGCTTCGCAAGGTGTCGGATACAAAACTGGAGGACCATGGTTCTAGTAGTTGGGTCGCAGCACGTACTTCTTTGTTGGCGCTCATGGAGGTTCGCCATCCAAAGTCAACGCGCGCCTTTTCGGAAATCGGCCATTCCACGTCAGATTGTAGGTTCAGGCGTTGGGAATTCCCAGGCACATCAAATCGCTGCAAATACGCTCCGTACGTAAACGCGGTGGGATAAAGAGGATCGGTTGTGTAGTAATTGTCTTGGATTTCGTTATCCGACCCCCAGGAGTAATTCGCATCGGCGGTCCACTTCTTGTTTTCGTCCGAATATTTGCGCTCATATCGGAAGGAGGCATTTTGGTTTGAACGGGAGCCCGATTCGGTCGTGTATTGCACGGCTTGAGCAGGAATCCCATCCTTTCCTACGTTGATAAAGGTGGCAGAATCCCAGTCCGTTCCATTGTTCTGATCGACCCCTATGGAAAATCCAACCTGATGCGTCTTTGCTATGGTCCAATCTATCCCTACGCGGGCATTCGTTCCCACATTGACACGTTGACCCAATGAGTTCTCAGAGGTAGTATACAGTGAATCCGGAAAAAAGTATGAACGATAGGTATATCCGCTCGAGCCCATTTGGCGGTCATCTCCCCCGACCGAAGCGTTGATACGCACCTTGCCGACGGGAATGGACACATTCCCACCGAGGTTGTATTTGTTTCGGGTACCAATGCCCACTTGGATGGCTCCGTTCAAAGGAAGTTCGCGGCCTTTTTTCGTCACAATGTTGATGATACCCCCCGTTCCTTGGGCGTCAAATTTAGCGCCGGGGTTGGTGATGACTTCTACACGCTGCACCATGCCCGCAGGGAGGCGGTCAAAGGCATTGGAACCCTGGTAGCCCATGAGGGAAGCGGGGCGGCCATCGATCAGAATCGTCACGTTTTCATCGCCGCGAAGGGCCACGTTGCCATCGATGTCCATGGTCACGTTGGGGACTTGGCGCAGGATGTCCGTACCCGTGCCGCTGGCCACTTGGAGGTCGCCGGCTACGTCGTAGACTTTTCGGTCCAAACCGTTGAGCATCGCAGGCCCATCCGAAACCACATCCGCCTGCTGGAGGACGACGGATTCGTCCAACGTCAACTTGATCACGCCCAAGTTCACCTGGACACCCGATGTGCTTTGTAAACTTTGACGTGAGGCCGCATAGCCAAAAGAGGAAATGGAGAAGCCACGCGCTCCGGCGGGCAAGGTCACGGAAAAATCCCCGTCCACATTGGTGGCACCTACGGCGTTAATGCTGGGGCGGTCGCTGCCATTCATCTGCATGGTGGAAATCACGGCGCCGATAATGGGCTCGTTGGACTCGGCATCGACCACCTTGCCAGTGACGAGGGTCTGGGCCAAAATAGCCCATGAACTCATGGTCAGCAGGAGGGAAAAAAGGACTTTCGCGTGTTTCAATTCGTTCACGTTTAGGGTTGTGATGCACAAAGTGCCAATTACTTAAACAAAAATTAGACCCGAAGTTTTCCGCGGCGCAGCAATTCTTCTGCAATTTGGACCGCATTGGTGGCAGCACCCTTGCGCAAATTGTCCGATACAATCCAGCAGTTCAGGGCTTGGGGGTGGCTGTGGTCGGCGCGAATTCGGCCCACAAAGACGTCGTCTTGACCCTCCGCAAAGCGGGGCATGGGATAGGACTTGGCGGAAGGATCGTCCAACACCGTGACCCCCGGAAAATCGCGCAGGCAAGCACGGACGGCCTCCATGGGGGGGCGCTCGCCGGCAAATTCAATGTTGACCGCTTCGGAGTGACCGCCCTGTACAGGAACCCGGACCGCCGTGGCCGAAACCAGCACCGACGCATCGTTCAAAATCTTCTTGGTTTCGTGTGTGAGCTTCATCTCCTCCTTGGTGTAGGCGTTGTCCAAGAAGACGTCGCACTGCGGCAAGCAGTTTTTGTCAATGGCGTAGGGATAGACCATGGCGCCTTCGCGGCCTTGACGCTCGTTTTCAAGCTGGTCCACGGCCGCCTTGCCCGTGCCCGTCACACTTTGGTAGGTGCTGACGATCACCCGTTTGATGGGGTAAAGGGCGTGCAGGGGCTTGAGCACCATGACGAGCTGGATGGTGGAACAGTTGGGATTGGCAATGATGTGCGAATCCATGTCCAAGGCTTCGGGGTTGACTTCGGGCACGACCAGGGGAATTTGGGGCTCCATGCGCCAGGCACTCGAGTTGTCGATGACGTAGCAGCCATTTTCGGCAAACTTGGGGGCCCAGGTCAGCGAGGTCTCACCGCCTGCCGAAAAAATGGCCACGTCCGGCTTGAGGGCCACGGCCTCTTCGGGCGTCACCACCGTGTAGTCCTTGCCCTGCCAGGTCAAGGTTTGGCCGGCTGATTTGGCCGAAGCCACGGGAATAAAATCCGTGATAGGCAAATTCCGTTCTGCAAGGACGGTTCGCATGACTTCCCCCACCATTCCGGTGGCACCAACGAGGGCTAAACGCATAACTGACAGTGCACTATTAATTCTGCACAAAAGTAACCCCCTTCTGCTCATGAAATGCTTCTTCTCGCTTTCCGCGCACCGCGTTCCGATGACCGCCTGCTTTGACCGATTTATCGGACTGGGAGCGCTGTGTGCATGTTTCCTGTGCTTCCCCTCGGAGGCCCGGGCCCAGACGGATTTTGGCCAGATCCTCCGGTGGACGGATACAGACCGGGCCCTCTCGTCGGGCGACACGGGCCATTTTCAGTGGCAGGGCACGTGGCTCCACCTCGATGCCCCCGCTGCAGGGAGCAGCATCCTATCCCGCCGGGCAGACTTGGGCGAAGAGTGGATGGTGGGGGGGACGGTGCATTTCGCTTTTAATCCTTCCAGCGCCAACTACGTTGAAGTGAAAGGACGTTCGGAGGGCCGGGGTAGTTGGTGGGTGCTCAGCATGGGCGAAACGGAGGACGCACTCTCCCTGTATCGGGTGCAAGGGAGCGAAAAAGTACTGCTGTGTAAAAGTCCCATGGGACTGCTTGACCGGGCCGAATCTAACCTCCATTGGCAGCTCATTCATGGGCGAGATCGGCGGTATACGCTTACCTGGTGGATCGATGGAGAGGCGCCCGGGGCCGTTTCGTCCCTCCCGGATAGTCTTGGGGCCCCTATCCGGGCGCTGGCGTGGGCATGCCGATACACGGCGACCCGAACGGACAAAATCCGCATCGGTCCCACATGGTGGCAGGGAGAGCCGAAAAGCCAGGCGCCAGGGGATGCAGTCCAGTGGCATTGGACGGAAGTCTACAGCAAGGTCGCCCCCTTGCTCCCAGGGGTTTCGCCTGCCGCGGCCTTTTTGGAGGGGGTACTCGTGGCCCCATCCCCCATGCGTTGGGATGGGTGGGAACTGCAGGTAAACCAGCGACGCTGGCCCCTTCCCAGTCTGTGGATTTTCCCAGGGATTCCGGTGGTTTTTGGTGACCTGGCCCTAGAACCCCTCATCCCGCCGGGGGTTATATGGATTCCCTTGGGGCTCGATTTGCCTCAGGCGGCGGCGGTGGCGCTTTTCGACCAGGGGGACCATCGCGTGGCGCCGCTTTCCTATGCCGCGAGTCAACATCGCCCGCCGGAAAAGGCCTTGGGGGGCTACAGTTTGGAACCACCCCACCCATCCCAAAGTTGCCTTCCCGCGCTATGGCATTCTTCCCGGGATCTGCGGGGCGCAAGCCTCGGCGTACTCCCGGAAGGACCCCCCGTCGGGTACATGCCCGGGCCCCCGCGCCTTCGTGCAGAAATGCGTCCAGACGCCCTTCAAACCCTTCGAGTGAATTGGCGCCACCCCATCGAGCCCGCCACACTTCCATCTTCCGCTGGGGGAACCTGGCTCCATCTCGAACCGGAAACGAGTTATTGGATGCCTAACCAGGCTCCTCCCCCTGGGGAGCGGCAGGCGGTGCCTATCCCCGAGAGTGCATGCGATTGCGCCGGGGCGCCCTTGGGCTTGGAGGAGCTGAGGTGGGGGTGGCCTAGGCCGCCCGAACCCTTTGAACTCGTTATGACCGAATTTTTAGAGGATCCCCTTCCCTATGAACCGCGTTTTGTCGAAATCCATAACCGCAGCACGGACGTGCTTGAAGCGGGTGGGTTGTTTCTGAGTGATGCCGCCACAGGGGGGCTATGGCGACGGCTGGGGGATCCGGGCACGTTTGTGCTTCCAAACGAGGTGCTGGCCTGGAGCGAAGATCCCCGTGTGACAAGCCGGCGCTATCCCCGTGGGGACTCTACCCAGATGAGAGGGGCGTTTCACGCTCTTTTTCCGCTGGGAGATCCGCTTTTTTTGGGACTGTTCCGAAGTGATGGCCTCCTTTTGGACGCCCTGGAGTCCGCTCCCGCGGCCTCTGAGTCGATCTCCGAGGGATTGTCTTGGACCCGGACCCCAGCTCAGGCATGGGTTGTTTCAGGGGATTCGGCATCCCCGGGTCGCTGGGATGTCGATGGCGAAGAAGTGGACGGCATGGAACGGGTATGGCTCACCCAGCGGTCCTGGTCCTTCTCAGAACGCCCTGCGCTGGCCTACCGTTTTGAGGAAGAGGGGGCTTGGCGCATTCGAGAACGCTGGTTGCCGATGCGCGGTGGGCAAACAGGCCCCTGGCAAGTGGGCCCCGTGGTCGAACGCCAGGGAAGTTGGTCCTGCACATTGCCTGCTCCGCTCAGTCCAGATTGGCTGTGGGAAATAGAGTGGACTTCGCCCACCGGACGGATTCGCCGCCGTGCCTTTGCGCTTCGAATGCGGGAGTGATGGGTGAGCCCCCTACTTTTGCAGGGTGAGTAGTTCAGACCCAGCATCTTTGCGCGCGGCGAAGCGCCTGCAGCAATCGACCGAATTCGACCCCAATGGATTGGCCGCTCCCGGCCAAGTCTACGGCCTGCCCTTTGATGCCACGTCTGCGGAAGTGGTCATCCTTCCCGTTCCATGGGAGGTCACGGTGAGCTATGCCTCGGGAACGGCCCAAGGCCCCGATGCGATCCGTACGGCATCAGCCCAAGTTGACCTGTATGATCCTGCCGTGGCGGATGCGTGGAAGATGGGGCTTTGGATGGCACCCACCTCAGCCAAGTTGGCAGCGAAGTCCGAGCGCAACCGCGAACGCGCGGAAGCCTACCTCGAAGCATTAAGTGAAGGACTTCCCATGCAACGCATGGCCAAGAACCACGAAAAAATTGAAGCGGCCTGCGCCTACATGGTGGATTGGGTGGCTTCGCAGGTTGCCAGCTACCTCGATCAAGGCCAATTGGTGGCCTTGTTGGGTGGGGACCACAGTACCCCCTTGGGCTACCTGCGGACCTTGGCGGACCGTCACCCCGGGTTGGGCATTTTGCAGATTGATGCCCACATGGATTTGCGCCGGGCCTATGAGGGCTTCACCTACTCCCATGCGAGCATCATGTACAACGCGATGCAGCATACGGGGATTGCCAAATTGGTCCAAGTTGGGATTCGCGATTACTGCGAAGAGGAATTGGAGGTGATGGCCGAGCTCGGCGACCGCATTTCTGTTCATTTTGACCGCGACCTGAAGCATGCCCAGTACGGCGGTGTCTCGTGGGCCAATCAAGTGGATGCCATCGTGGCAGAACTCCCGCAAAATGTTTATCTGAGCTTCGACATCGACGGCCTCGATCCCAAACTTTGCCCCCACACCGGCACGCCCGTGGCAGGAGGATTGGAGGTCGAGCAGGTCTTGTACTTGGTCGAAGCGGTGCTCGCTTCCGGGCGTCAATTGATTGGATTGGATCTGAATGAAGTCGCCCCAGGTCCGGAAGGCGATTGGGATGCTAACGTCGGAAGCCGTCTCTTGTACCGCCTCTGCAACTTGTTGGGCAAATCCAACGGACGAATCTAAATCGGGCGCCAGCAGGCAGACATTTGGACTCTAAAAAGCACGTTCATTGGCTACCTTTGCTGCATGAAATTTGGCGTTGTCACCTTCCCTGGATCCAATTGCGACCAGGACATGATCGATACCCTGCGCGATGGCCTGGGCTGTGAAACGGTTGCCTTGTGGCACAAAGACCGCGACCTCCAGGGCGTGGACATGGTGGTACTGCCCGGAGGCTTCTCATATGGCGACTACTTGCGTTCGGGTGCCATCGCCCGCTTCTCTCCCATCATGGAGGAAGTGGTGAAGCACGCGGCGAAAGGCGGATATGTCTTGGGCGTTTGCAACGGCTTCCAAATTTTGACCGAAAGTCAATTGGTCCCCGGCGCCCTGCTGCACAACAACAGCCACAAATTCATTTGCAAGAACGTTTACTTGACGCCCGCCTCTCCCTTGAGCCCCATGACGGCTGATTTGAAGGAGAACGGCGTGTACAAAATCCCCATTGCCCACGGTGAGGGCCGCTACCAGGCGGACGAGGAGACACTCAAGCGCCTTAACGACCAGGGCCAGGTCATGTTCCGCTATTGTGAAGCCGACGGTGCGATCACCAATGGGGCGAATCCCAACGGTGCGATTCAAAACATCGCGGGCGTGTGCAACGAAGGCCGGAACGTGATGGGCATGATGCCTCACCCGGAGCGCGCTGCCGATGCACACCTGTTGAATACCGATGGGTTGGCGCTGTTTCACAGTCTGCTCAACCACATGGTGACGGCCTAAGGAGCACGGAGGGGCCTAAAAAGAAAAAACCCGCGGGATATCCCCGCGGGTTTTTTTGTCCGTTTTGGGTGGGTCAGCCTATTAATACTTCACCACGCGTTGACGGGTCGAATGGTCGGCACCCCATCGCTCCACAAAGTAGACGCCATTAGACCAGCCCTGGAGATCCATGCGCACACGCATGACTTGGCCTGTTCCGACGTAGGTCGCCTCATGAAGTTGGGCTCCCGAGACATCCGTCCACCGCAGTGTAAAGGACTCGCCGGGCATGGCTGCGGTTTCGATGTCGACCCAGCCTTGGGTGGGGTTGGGAGAGAGTCGCAAGGCAAATAGATCGACCTCATCCACGCTCGTGACGGCGACGGCATTGGAGGTGGGGAAGCAGCTCAATCCCACTTTTAGACGGGCATAGAACGTTCCTGGGGCACCGGGCACATACCAGGGCTGGGTGGCTCCGGAGATGGCATTTTGGTTGGCGTCTAACCACTGAATCGTCCATCCATTGGCCGCTTGAGGACAATAGAGCGAGTCGCCGCCAAAGACTTGAACTGTGGGGACTGGCGGCGCAGCCTTGATTTCAAAGCTATCCAGACGTTCGGACGTACAGGTGCCATTGTTGTACACGTATGTCAGGTAGTGCCATCCCAAGGTCAAGGTACTGGGCTGAATTTGGGTGGCTGCTACGCCGTCTACGAGGTAGGTTCCTCCGCCAGGATAGCCTCCGCTCGGGGCAAAGGGCGCGTCCGCTGCGCAGACCTCATCGACGTTGAAATTCAGGAATACGTTCGGCGCGGCGAGGACTTGTACCGTGCTGGTAGCACTGTTCACACAGCCATTGCTGTTCATGTAGGTGTAGGTGAGAGTGTACACCCCTTGGCCGACCGTGGTGGGCAAGAATTGGCCATTGCTTACTCCGGTACCGCTGAAGATGCCTCCAACGGGGGTACCGCTGAGGTTGACGGGAGCCGCCCCCACGCAGACGGCGGAGTACGTACCGGCATTCACGGTCGGTAAAGGAAGAATTGCGGCGAAGAGGGTATTGGAGGACACCTGACTGGGGGCGGCACAATCTTCGGACGAAAGGACCACACATCGGATGCTGTCTCCAGAATTCAGCGTGAAGAGGTCGATGCTCAGGGTATTTCCGCCGCGCTGTTGGCCATTTACCATCCAACGGTAGACGGGATTTGCCCCAGCATTGGTCGGCGTTGCCGTGAAAGTGATGGTATCGCCCAAGCAGGCATTCGGGCTGCTCGAGGCAATGCTCACGCTGGGGATGGAGAGGCTGCCGACGGACAGGTAGTTGGTCTTCGTCATGGAAGCGCTACCCGCGGTGTTGGTGACGGTCAGACTCGCCGACTTTGCTCCCGCTCCAGCATAGGTCACGATGGGATTGGCGAGCGTAGAGGTGCTGGGGCTTCCGCCGGGGAAACTCCAGGCGTAGGAAAGACCTTGGCCTGATCCGGCAAAATAGAAGGGCGTTGGCTTGTTTACACAGCTGGTGGGCAAGGCAAAGAAATCCGCGGTTGGGACAGCTTGCGCGCCAGACAGGAGGCGTAGGTGGTCCAAAAACAGGTGGTTTCCATTGCCATTTTTCACTTCGAACTTAAGGCGAACTTGGCCCGTGTAGGCACTCAAATCAAGGCTGTCTGTTCGCCAATCGCTGGCGCTCGAGGGCACAAAAGCATTGGCGATTGAACTACCGGTTGCAAAGGTGTTGCTTCCGGTTTCGACATACTGACGCAACGCAGTCCAGGTGCCACCGCAATCTGTGCTGACATAGATGGTCAAGGTATCGGAGGCGCCTCCGGTCAAGGGGCGGTAGGCCAAATCATAGATCAATGTGCTCGCACTGTCCAAGAGGTAGCTCGGTGAAATCAAATCATCCACTTGTCCCGTGGTGACATAGCCAAAGCCTCGGAAAATGGCACTGTGGGCATCGGTGGTGCTTCCCACGGGGGCCGTCCCCCATCCGAGAGAAAAGTCGGGATTCACCACCGTCCAGCGAGCTGGAATGGCTCCGGCAAATTCCTCCACGGTAGGGCTTTGAACGCCTCCCACATGAATGCAGGCCACACGAGTCAGGGTGTCTTTTCCGTAGGCATTGGATGCGATGAGTTGAACGGTGTAGGCTCCCGGGGCACTGAAGGTCACCTCCGGATCTGCATCGGTGGCCGAACTGCCGTTGACGAAGGCATAGGTCGAAGGATAAATCGTCCAGGACCACGTGGTGGGGTAGTTGCTGGATTCATCCATCAACGACAGGGTATCTCCCGTGCTGCAGGTTACTTGCTGAGATACGGAGAAGTCCACGGTGGGACGATCTAGGAAGGACGTCGCCAAGGGGCTTTGCCATACCCCGCGGCCATAGGTTCCCGCGCGGATGATGCCGGCATTGGACAGAATCTCTAGGTCATTGACGATCGTATTGGGCAGGCCCTGCATGAAGGGTATCCAATCCGACATGGACGCGTCGCGGCAATAGATGCCCAAGTCCGTTCCGACGTAGACCATGCCATTACTGTTGGGCTGGACCGCAATGCAGTTCGCAGGAATGTTGGGTAAACTTCCGCTGCGGTTATACCAGGCGCCACCGGCGTTAAAGGACTCATACACCTTGGTTCCCGCATAGTAGCCAGACTTGCAAATCCAGACGTGGTTTTCATCCAAGGGATCGACCGCGATTCCGGTGATGACGGAACTGCTGCCAATGTTAGAGCTAATCCAGGTCCACGTTTGGCCCCCGTCGGTACTCTGGAACAAGCGTTCGTCGATCCCTACGTAGAGCACATCGGGGTTGCTCAAGGCTTCCGCAATGCAGTCAATATTGCTCGCACCTTGGACATTGTTGGCACTGGTGGCACTAAAGGTGCCGCCTGCGTTGGTGCTCTTCCAAAGTTTGGTAAAGCCGGCATAGAGGGTGTTCGAGTTGATTCGGCTGGCCAAGAAAGGAGTGACCCAGTTTCCTGTGCCCGAGGGAGGGAGGTTAAAGGGGGCATTGAAGGTGATGCCGCCGTTGGTAGACTTATCAAAATCCCCGTAATAAATCGATCGGTACATGGTGTTTCCGTCGGCCGCAGAGATGGCACAGTCCATGCCGTCGCCACCGCCCACTTTGTCCCAACCGTTGTCGTTGAGGTGGGTTCCATTATCCTGAGAACCAGCGATGGTCAAGATGGTATCTGCTTCTGAAGTCCCGATTTTATAATACTGGGTGATAGACAAGCCAATGTTGCGGGACACCCAGCTGTTGTTCATGCCGCTTGAGGCCGATTTGTACACCCCGCCATCGCATCCGGCGTACACGGCGTTGGTTCCGGGCTTAAAAACCATCCAATGATGGTCGGCATGCACAAACGAGGCACCTCCGCCCCCATACCAATGTCCGCTCAATGAAAAGCTCGACCCACCATTGTTGGAACGCCAAACATTGACTCCCCCGGTGAGCACCACGTCTTTGTCCAGGGGAGATACGGCGATAGATAGGTCATACCAGGCTTGGCCACCAGATCCTGAGCCATTCGTGCTCCAGTCCAACAAGTTTGGGGAGGCGCCATGACGCTGGGTCCAGGAGGTTCCCCCGTTGGTGCTGCGGTAGACGCCATACAGGCCATTGTTGTTTGCCCCGTAAAGCGCGTACACGTAGTTGGTATCTGCCGTGGTGGTCGCTAATTCGACGCGTCCAGCATTCGTGGGCAAGCCGTTGGTCAGCATGGTCCACGTGTCCCCGAAGTCGGTGGACATCCAAATCCGGCCATTGCTGCTCGTGCCGGCAAAGAGTTTATTCGTTCCAGGAACTTGAACTAAGCAGCCAAAGGTGCCGCCGGCCTCCGTCGTCCACGTCGCGCCACCATCCAAGCTGCGTACAATACCATTTCGGGTAGCTGCCACGATGTGGTGGGTGCTGTCCTTGTGCATAGCCATGCCGACGATGCGGGCAGACTGGGTAAGATTGAAGCTCAGGCCGGTCGGATTCCATGTCAGGCCCCCATCGGTGGACTTCATGACTCCGAGGGAATAGGTATCACCGGCGTCGCGGTCACCCGTGCCGATGTACATGATTAAGGGATTCGTGGGGTCGATTAAAATGGCCGATACGCCCAGATTGGGCAGCAGGTCGGTGTTGGTGCTCCATGTGAGGCCGTCGTCGGTAGACTTCCAAAGTCCTCCGGCCGGGGCGCCCGCGAACAGAGTGTTGGCTTGCGTTGGATGGAAGGCAATGACATTGACTCGGCCGATTCCATTGAGGTAGTTGCCATTGAAGGGACCCACAATGTTCCAGTTTCCCAGACCCCCTGCTGACGCGGTGGCCGTACCCTGAACCCCGGCGAGATAGCCTTGGTATAGGGATTGGGGGGCAGGGCGGGTGCCACTGGGGTATACGCGCGGCTCCATGAAGGCTTCCCAGCGTTTAAACTGCTTCCATCCCCGACCTTTCTCGATGGATTTACCCTCCCAATGAGTGTTAAATGCATCGACAACATCATAAAAATTGACGCTTGGGTCGTTCATCATCTCCACATAGTCGGGAGCTTGGCCCCAAGCGGTTAAGCTGAATGTGGCGGCAGAAAGGAGCGTAAAAAAACGAGAGAATCGAGACATATGGATCCGCGTGAACTGAATATTTAAAAAGGCCCTAGGTGGGCCTCGAACTTCAAATATAACATCCGGGGCTCCCTGCTTGTTTATGCTCCCTGTAAAAGAGGGGAAGAACGCGGGAGTGCGCGTGCTGGATTAGGATTCGTGGCTGAGGTCTTGAATCTGCTTTCGGTAAGCCTCAAATAACTTCGTTTTGGAAACTAACCCAATCCAGGTGCCCTGGTCATAGACAGGGAGGTACCACATGCCCGTCTTTTCCATTTGGGTCAAAACCAATTCCATCGGATCGCCGAATTGAAGCCGGGCTGGTGCGGACTTCATGGCATCCTTCGCAGTGATTTCCTCGGAGTGGTCTTCGCGTTGGGCACGCCAGATGTCCTCCCAGGTGATGTAGCCCACCATCCGCCCATCTTCCAAAATGGCGACGAGATTGCGGTGGCACCGGGCCAGGGCTGCCTGGCACTCGGGGAGGGAGCTATCGGGCTCTAAGGTCTCCAAATCCCGCTCCAAGGCCTCTTCCATGTTGATCAAGGTTAGGACGGCTTTGTCCTTGGACTGGGTCCAAAGGCGACCGCGTTGGGAGAGGTATTCGGTGTAGATACTGTTGGGATCCCAGCTTCGGGTCAAAAAGAACGACAAGGCCGAGGTCATCATCAAAGGAAGGATCAAGGGATAGCCGCCGCCGATTTCCGAAATCATAAAGATGGCGGTCAACGGCGCATGCATCACACCGGCCATCAAGCCCGCCATGGCAATCAACACAAAGTGCACCACCGGCAAGCCTTCAATGCCCGCGAACTCGAGACCGCGCACAAAAATGAGACCCAAAATACTGCCCATGAATAGCGTGGGCGCAAACATGCCGCCCACCCCGCCTGCGTGAACCGTCAGGGAGGCCGCGGTGACTTTGAGCAGTAATAGGCCCACGAGTAGACCAATGCTCCACAGCAAATTGTGAGCTTCCACGCCGAGCCAGTTCTGCGACAAGATGGACCAATCTTCTCCTTTGAGAGCAGATTGTATGGTGCCAAATCCCTCCCCGTACAGCGGAGGCATCACGAAGATGAGCGCGCCCAGCAGAACGCCCCCTGTGAGGGCCTTCGCCCAGGGGTTGTCCCAGCGCATCACGAGTCGGCCCGAAAGCGCAAATACGCGCTTGAAATACAAGGAGACCAGCGCGCAGGCCACGCCCAGCAGCAAGTAGTAGGGCAAATTCACCGGGTCAAATGCCTCGATGCCCTCCGCATAAAAAAGCTTGCTGCCGTCGCTCATCATTAAACCGGTCAGGGCTCCTGTGGCCGAAGCCAAGAGCAAGGGGACCAGGGAACTCAGCGTCAAGTCGATGCTGAAGAGCTCCAATGTGAAAATGATGGCGGCGACCGGAGCGCCAAATATGGAGGCGATGGCTCCGGCAGTCGCACAGGCAATCAACAAGATGCGCTGCTTGAAGCCCAGGCGCATCCAGCGCGCCAGATTGGAGCCAATGGCTGATCCGGTGCCGACCGCGGGACCCTCCAATCCAACCGATCCTCCGAAGCCCACGGTTATGGCCGAGGTCAAAAACGACGTATACATCCTAGACCGCGGAATGATGCCGCCTTGGCGTGAAATGGCTTCGATGGCGGAGGGGATGCCCTCGCCGGCGCGAAGTTTAAAGACGCGCACCAAGGCCACCGTCAGTAGGATGCCAACTAAGGGGAAGGCGAAATAATAGATTTGATAGTAATCCTCAAATCGCTCCGACCGAATCCAGGCTTGGATGGCATGGGTCGAGTTTTTCAAAACGACCGCGACCAGGCCGGAGATCAGCCCGACCAGGATACTCAGGACAAAAATGAAATGCTGCATCGGCAGGTGCTGAGCCCGCCAAATCAGAACGCGTCGGATCCAGAGCTGCAGCGTGTGCTTCATGCCGGGTTTTCCGGAGTGATGCCTAAGGAGAGTTCGGTCAGTTGCGTGGGGTTGATGTGGGACGGAGCGTCGATCATCACATCGCGGCCCGCGTTGTTTTTGGGGAAGGCGATGTAGTCTCGGATGACCTCGTCGCCGCCCATCAGGGCCACCAAACGGTCAAAACCAAAGGCGATGCCGCCGTGGGGAGGAGCGCCGTATTCGAAGGCATTCATCAAGAAGCCAAACTGCTCCAGGGCCTCTTCCTTGCTGAAGCCGAGCAGGTCAAACATGCGCTGCTGCAAGGCGCGGTCGTGGATACGGATGGAGCCGCCGCCAATTTCGTTGCCGTTGAGGACCAAGTCGTAGGCGTTGGCGCGCACGGCACCGGGATCGCTGTCGATGAGTGGGATGTCTTCGGGCTTGGGGCTCGTGAAGGGGTGGTGCATCGCGAACCAGCGGCCGGATTCTTCGTCCCATTCGAGCAAGGGGAAGTCCAGCACCCACAGCGGGGCAAAGACGTCCGGCTTGCGGAGCCCTAACTCTTGGGCCAAATGCATGCGCAGCTCGCTCAAGGCCTTTCGGGTCTTGTTCGCGTTGCCTGCGAGGACCAGCACCAAATCGCCGGCCTTGGCGTCAAAGGCGTCTGCCCAGCCGGCCAAGGCGGCTTCGTCAAAAAACTTATTCACGCTGGAGGACGGCTGGCCTTGCTCGTCCACCTTCATCCAGATGAGGCCGGACATGCCCAACTGCGGACGCTTGACATAGTCGGTAAGGGCGTCGAGTTGCTTTCGGGTATAGCTCGCGCAGCCGTCGACCTTGATGCCCACGACCAATTCCGCGTGGTCAAACACGGGGAAGCCGCCGCCTTGGACGCGGTCGGTGAGTTCGACGAAGGTCATGCCAAAGCGAATGTCGGGCTTGTCGTTGCCGTAGAGGCGCATGGCGTCATCGTAGGTCATGCGGGGGATGTCGCCTATTTCGATCTCATGCACCTCGCGGATGACGTGCTTGAGGAGGCCTTCAAACGTTTGGAGGATGTCCTCCTGTTCGACAAAGGCCATCTCGCAGTCGATTTGGGTGAATTCGGGCTGGCGGTCGGCGCGCAAGTCTTCATCGCGGAAGCAGCGCACGATCTGGTAGTAGCGGTCCATGCCGGCGACCATGAGCAGCTGCTTGAAGGTCTGGGGCGACTGGGGAAGCGCGTAGAATTGGCCGTGGTGAATGCGGGAGGGCACGACAAAGTCGCGTGCACCTTCTGGGGTGCTTTTGATCAGGAAGGGGGTCTCCACATCGGCGAAGCCCAGGTCGTTTAAGTAGGTCCGAACCGACATGTTGATGCGGTTGCGGAGCAATAATTTTTCACGGACCGGCGCGCGGCGGATGTCCAAGTAGCGGTACTTCATGCGCAGCTCTTCGCCGCCGTCCGTTTCCGCTTCAATGGTAAAGGGAGGAGTTTTGGCGCCGTTGAGGACCTTGAATTCGGTCACCCAAATTTCCACCTCGCCGGTAGGCAAGTGGGGGTTTTTGTTCTCGCGTTCCACGACTTTGCCCGTGGCCTGCACCACAAACTCACGCTGCGCAGTGCGCGCCAGCTCCAACATAGCGGGATCAACACCTTCGTTAAATGCGAGCTGTGTCAGGCCATAGCGGTCGCGCAAATCGATGAAGGACATGCCGCCAAAGTCGCGTCGGCGCTGAACCCAGCCGCTGAGGGTGACGGTCTGTCCCGCTTGAGAAAGGCGCAGTTCGCCGCAAGTGTGTGTACGATACATGGTCGTGAAATGAATTGCAAAGGTAAAAAAGCCCGAGGGGCTACGTAGTTTTATCCCCATGGAGTTTGACGATGTGTATTTTATGCGCCAAGCCATCCGCGAAGCCCTCAAAGCTTACGAGGCGGACGAGGTGCCTGTGGGGGCTATTGTGGTGAGCAACAACCAGATTATCGCGCGTGGCCACAACCTCACGGAGCAGCTTCACGACGTCACGGCCCATGCCGAAATGCAAGCCATCACGGCGGCCTCCCACTACCTGGGGGCCAAATACCTTCCGGACTGCACCCTGTATGTCACGCTCGAACCCTGTACGATGTGTGCTGGAGCTCTTTTTTGGACCCAAATTGGCCGCATTGTCTACGGGGCCAGCGACGAAAAGCGCGGCTTCCGGACGATGGGCGGTCAGTTCCACCCCAAAACGCAGGTCACCACCGGCATTGAGGCGGAAGTCTGCGGCGACTTGATGTCTGAATTTTTTCGCTCTAAGCGGAAGAAATAAATCAATCCAGGCCAAATGGCACAGCTTTTGAAAGACATTTTGCGTGTTCTAGTGCGTTTAGACACGTTCGTAAGTTTAGGTTGGGGAGGGCCGTCGGGGGACGGCCCTTTCTTATTTAGCTTCGCCCTATGAAGTTGCACACACTCAACACCGGGTATTTCAAATTAGATGGCGGCGCCATGTTTGGGGTCGTGCCCAAGCAACTCTGGCAGCGCACCAACCCCGCGGATGAAAACAACCTCTGCACGTGGGCCATGCGCTCCCTCTTGATCGAGGACGGCGACCGCCTCATTCTGGTGGATACCGGCATAGGCAACAAGCAGGACGACAAATTTTTTAGCCACTACCACCTGCACGGCACGGATTCTTTGGACGGGAATTTGAAGGCGCTCGGCTTTCAGCGCAGCGACATCACGGACGTCTTTTTGACCCACATGCACTTTGACCACGTGGGCGGCGCCGTCGAGCGCACCGACCAGGGTTTGCGTCCCACGTTTACGCAGGCGACGTATTGGACCAACGAACGTCACTGGAAGTGGGCGACCGAGCCGAATGCACGCGAAAAAGCCTCCTTCCTCGCGGACAACATTCTCCCCCTCCAAGAGAGCGGCCAACTCGCTTTCATTGATGCCCCCGAAGGCCAGCAGCGCGTCAGCACCCCCTTGGGCTTTGACACCTTTGTGGCCAATGGCCACACCGATGCCCAAATGTGCCCCATCTTGGAGTACCGCGGCGAACAGGTCGTTTTCATGGCCGACCTTCTGCCCTCCGTGGGCCACATCCCCTTGCCCTATGTGATGGGCTACGACACCCGCCCCTTGGTGACCTTGGGCGAAAAGAAGGCCATTCTCACGGAGGCGGCGCAGGCCGGCTACCGTTTATTTTTGGAACACGACCCCGAAAACGAAACCTGTACGCTCGAACTCACCGAAAAAGGCCCCCGCTTGGCCCACATCCGCCCCTTAAACGACTGACCTCCGCATGAAACACTTCCTCGTTGCCCTTTTGGCCCTGATTAGCTTTCCTAGCCTCGCCCAATACTGGCAGCAAGCCGTCGACTACCACATCCAAGTGGATTTGGACGACAAAAAGCATCAGCTCGCTGGAGACCTCAGCCTGACCTACACCAACAACAGCCCCGACGACCTACACGAGGTCTTCTTCCATCTCTATTGGAATGCCTTCCAGCCCGGAAGCATGCTTTCCAACATGGCCAATATCCCCACCAAATTCCCCGACCGCGCCATCGGCGATAAGGTGGAGAACTACGCCCCAGACGAATACGGCGAGCAGATCATCCAAACCTTGACCCTGAACGGCGAAGCCCTCTCCTTCACGGTGGACCAGACCATCCTGCATGCCCAACTCCCTTCGCGCATTGCTCCGGGCCAAACCGTCACCTTCCACATGACCTACACCACGCGCATCCCCAAATTGGTCGAGCGCGCCGGACGTGATAACCCCGAAGACATCGCCTATAGCTTCACCCAGTGGTACCCCAAAATGGTTGTCTACGACACCGACGGCTGGCACCCTGACATCTACGTGGCGCGCGAGTTCTACGGCGACTTTGGCACTTTCCAAGTGGACATTACGGCCCCCGCGAGCTACATGATTGGCGGTTCGGGCGTCCTTCAAAACCCCGATGAAATTGGCCACGGCTATTCGGCTACGCCTGTGAAGTTCAAAAAGAAAGACCGCATCACGTGGCGCTTTAAAGCCGAAAAGGTGCACGATTTCGCCTGGGTCGCCGACAAGGAATTGCAGCACGACATCCGCGTCACCGCTTCCGGCCTGCCCATTCACTTCTTCTATCAAAGCGACAGTGCCTCCAGCAAGCACATGTCGACCGAAAAGCTTCAAGCCGACGTGGAGGCCTACTTCGCCTTCATGCACGACCATTTTGGCAGCTACGACTGGCCCCAATTCAGCGTGGTTCAAGGCGGTGAGGGCGCCATGGAATACCCCATGGCCACAATCATGGAGGTGCAAGGAAGCTACGACGGCTTGCTCGGTACCATCATCCATGAGGCCTCGCACATGTGGTTTTACGGGATGCTGGGCACCGATGAACAGCGCTACTATTGGATGGATGAGGGCTTTACCAGTTTTGCGGAAGACGAGGCCATGAATGTGGTTTCGGGTAAAAACTTCCCGAATGCCCACCTCGGCTACCTCGGCCGCTATGGTCGGGTCGCCCACGAAGGCTGGATGGAGCCCGCCAGCACCCTCGCCAACTACTTTGACGGCAAATTCCCCTACCAAATGGCGGCCTACATGAAGGGCTCCCTCTTCCTCGTGCAGCTTCGCGGCATCGTTGGCGAGAAGGCCTTTTGGTCCACCATGAGGCGCTACAAAAATGAGTGGGCCTTCAAGCATCCACGTCCCGAAAATTTCCTGCGCATCGCCGAACAAGAATCGGGCATGGTCCTCGACTGGTACATGAACCAGTGGATTGAAACCAACAAGGTGCCGGACGTCGCCATCGACAGTGTGTACACCACCGGCGGCAATTTGGCCAACATCCAACTTTCCCGAAAGGGCTCCCTTGCCCTACCTGTGGACGTCGATGTTGTGCTCAAGAACAAAACCACCCTCCACTACACCGTTCCCTTGGCGGCCATGTTTGGCGCAAAGCCCGGTAAAGCGGTCGTGGGCCCTTGGAACTACACGCAAAAAAACTTCACCTTCCAAGTGGACGTTCCCGCCGATCAAATCGAGCGTGTAGTCGTCGACCCCGAGCGTTGGACGGCCGACGCGAATCGGGAGGACAATGTGTGGGAGCCAGGGAGCTAGTTGGGCATATTCGCAAACCCATCAATACGTAGGATCTCTAGCCAACTAGCCCTTTTACCGCGCTCAGCGCCCTAACGCCGCTTCTTTTTCGGCGTGGTTTTGGGTCCTTGGGCTTTAAAGGATTTTGGGCCGCGGCCACCACTATCGCGTGAAGAGGCTCCGCGTGAGGATCCCCCCCGCGAGCCGCCGCCACTGCGAGAACCCCCACTAGACCAGCGTCCACCGGCTTCGGTGGGTCGAGTATCTGCGAAGCGACCTCGGCCACCTCGTTCGGGGGAAGCGAGGCCTCCAGGGCTTCCTGCGACGCCAAAGTCAATCGTCTTCTTCAAGATATCCACCTCTTTGACCACGATACGTAGGGGATCGCCGAGTCGGTAGGTTCGACCGCTGCGCTCACCCACAATTTGGAATTTCTCTGCTTCGACGTAATAATAATCATCGGTGAATTCGCGCAAGCGGACCAGGCCTTCGCAGCCCATGTTGGGGATTTCAACGAAGACACCCCAGTCCGTGACACCCGAAATAATGCCGTCAAACGCCTCTCCGAGGTACTTCTCCATGTACTTGGCTTGCATGTACTTGATGGAGGAACGTTCTGCTTCGGAGGCATTTTGCTCGCGCGAGGAGGAATGCTCGCAGAGCTCTTCGAAGACCGCGGCGGAGGGGTTCTTTTCCTTGTCCAAGAAACCCTGCAATAGGCGGTGGACCATCATGTCAGGGTAGCGGCGGATGGGGGAGGTAAAGTGCGTGTAGTCGTCAAAGGCAAGGCCGTAGTGCCCGATGTTTTGGGTGCTGTAGACGGCTTTGGCCATGGTGCGGACCGTGAGGGTCTCGAGCATGTTGGCTTCGGGAGTGCCTTTTACTCGGGAGAGCAGGTCGTTGATGGACTTACGGACAGCTTGCGTTCCCTGCGTAGCAAGCGCATAGCCCAAGGGGCGTACAAAGAGGGAGAGGGTCTCCAGCTTGGTGGGATCGGGCTGATCGTGAATTCGGTAGACCATGGTCCGAGTACTGCGCTTTCCGTCGCCCTGGCGGCCCACGTAATGGGCCACGTGCTTGTTGGCCAACAACATAAACTCTTCAATGAGCTTGTTGCTGTCGCCAGCCTGCTTGAGGTAGGCGCCGATGGGTTCGTTGTTGGCGTCCAGGCGGAATTTTACCTCCGCGCGGTCAAAGGCAATAGCGCCGGCTTTCATGCGCCCTTTGCGCAAGGCTTGGGCCATGCGGTTCATGGTGAGCAGTTCGGCACTCAGTGGGTCGGATTCACCTTCAAGGACGGCTTGGGCTTCTTCGTAGGTGAATCGACGGTCCGAATGGATCACCGTCCGCCCAAACCAGCGGTCCAAAACCTGCCCTTCCTCGTCCATGGTGAAGAGGACCGAAAAGGTAAACTTGTCTTCATTGGGGCGCAGGGAACAGACTTTGTTGCTGAGTTTTTCGGGCAGCATGGGTACGACGCGGTCGACCAAGTACACGGAAGTGGCGCGATTTTGCGCTTCCTCTTCCAAGGCTGTGCCGGGCCGAACGTAATGCGTCACATCCGCGATATGCACTCCAATTTCCCACCGACCATCGCCAAGCGTTTTGATGCTCAAGGCATCGTCAAAGTCCTTGGCATCGACGGGGTCGATGGTGAAGGTCAGCGTGTCGCGGAGGTCGCGACGCTTTGCAATCTCCTGAGGGTCCAGAGTCTCTGGAATGGCCTCCGTTTCTTTTTCGACCGCCTCGGGGAAGGCGTAAGGCAGTCCATATTCATGCAGAATCGCATGTATCTCGGTATCGTGATCACCCCGTTCACCTAGAACTTCTACAACCTTTCCCTGTGGTTGGCGTTCGGGGTCATCCCAACGCAAGAGTTCGGCGACCACCATTTCTCCATCTTTCCCACCATGCAATTCCTTCAAAGGAATGTAAAAGTCAGGTCCAATTTTTCGGGAATCCGTGACCAAAAAAGCATGTTGAGGGGTCACTTGAAGCGTACCCACATAGCGGCTTCGGGCCCGCTGAAGAACCTCGGTGATTTGGCCCTCGAGCTTGCGTTTATTTCGGCTCGGATAGAGTTGAACCCGTACGCGATCTCCCCCGAAGGCCACACCTAAATCGGACTCTTTGATGAATACATCGTCGGCACCGCCTCCAGGCACCACATAGCCGGTACCGCTGGACGTGAGCTGAAGAACCCCGTCGACGAGGTTTTCTTCCAGGGCGAGCTGATAGGTTTCCGCTTTGATCTCGTTGACATGCCCACCAGAAATCAACAAATCCATGGCGGCTTTGGTCAAAATTCGTCCCGTCCGCTCCATCATGCCCATTTCTAGAGCCAAATCAGCCAGCGGAAATACGACGCTGGGCCGACGTTCCATGGTTCGCAGGATGCGGGAAGCCAGAGAGCCCGCATCCATGGAGCGGTGTGCCTTGTTCTTTTTAGATTTTTTCATCTTCTCTGTAAAGGTCGGTCATTTTAAAGGGCCATCCCCTCCGAAAAGCAAAAATGGCATTGTCCTTGTTACTTCCTTTGCGACTTCAATTACACGATGACGATGAAAACGTATTCTACTCTGATACTTCTATTGATTTCCTCCTCGGGGCTATGGGCTCAAACCGTCGATGAGTTGAACCATAGCTTGGAAAATACCTATTACATGCACCAAGGCAAAGTAGAGATGGTGGATGAGATGCTGGCAGACGGTAAAATTTCGGCAGACAGTGCAGCCTCATGGCATGCCAGTCTTTTAGAGGAGTTCAAAAACAGCTTGTTGCAAATCACCATGCGTGCCAGTGAAGGTCTTTGGGCAGAGACGGTAGACGTGGACGAGCCCGAAGTCGAGGACACAGCGGCGGCGTATGCGGCGGTGCGGGAGGCGAACAAAAACTACGCAGATGGTTTGGTCGATGGAGACTCCAAGTTAAAATCCGGGAAGCGAGGAAAGAAGGGAAAGCTTCAGAAGCGTCAATTCACTGGAACGTCGTGGAATATTGGTTTGGCGCCGACTCTGTCCATGCTGGATGTGGATCAAAATTTTGTAGACTCGGATTGGCTCCCTGAGACAGGTGGAGTCTACACCATTGCCTATGATATATTCTACCGTCAAAAAAGACTGGGGCGCAGTCCATTGTGGGTTCGTTCGGGTCTTGCTTGGGATTTCTACGGAATCCAGTTTGGCCCTCAATCCTACTTGGTTACGGATTTGAATCCTGCCGCCACCAATGGGGGAGTTTATATCATGGAGGACCCCTCCATGACGTTTAGAACGAGCTCCTTGGGGGTCAATTATGTGACGGTTCCCCTATGGCTCTACTACAACGGGTCTAGATCCGGCAAAAAGGGCTTGAGCTTGGCCATGGGGGGCTATGCGGGCCTGCGCCTGGGCAAGCCTACTCGAACCTTGCAGTACACAGATGCCAACAACGGCTGGACGCGCGAACAGGTGAGTTCCCGTTTCTACAGCAATCCATTTTCAGCGGGCTTACAGGCGCGCATAGGCTTCAAGTTTTTTCATGTAACCGCACGCCAGTCCGTTACGCCCTTATTCAATCCACGTTTGGATATTGTGGCCCCAG
>Ga0209602_1000362_pt1 | contig 44038 bp, 43 predicted proteins | sample COGITO_mtgs_1205_3_FD_184810 | JGI IMG/M metagenome (GOLD analysis project Ga0209602, IMG submission 184810) | Pelagic marine microbial communities from North Sea - COGITO_mtgs_120524 (SPAdes) (version 2) | ecosystem: Environmental > Aquatic > Marine > Epipelagic ...
CAATACGGCAGCCCCTATGCAAACGTTCCGAATACGGAAAACATCCTATTGTACGAAATGAACCTCTGGAACCAGACTTCCGAAGGGACCTTGGCGGCGGCCGAAGCCCATTTGGACAGTTTGGTCGACCTACACATCAATACGGTCTGGCTCATGCCCATTTTTCCCCAAGGCACGGTAAACAGTGTGGGATCCCCCTACTGTGTAAAGGACTACCAGGGCGTCTCGGCGCGCTATGGCTCCTTGCAGGATATCCGCGATTTTGTGGCGTTGGCGCATAGCAAAGGCATCGCAGTCATTCTGGACTGGATCGCCAATCACACTGCCTGGGATCATCCCTGGGTGGCCGAGCATCCAGAATGGTACACCCAGGACACAAATGGAACCATTCTTCATCCCCCGGGCACCAATTGGCAAGACGTGGCGGACCTGAATTTTGAGGTAGATTCTATGCGTTTGGCGATGATTTCGGCTTTAAAATATTGGGTGCTGGAAGTAAATGTGGACGGTTTTCGCTTTGACGCCGCCGACATGGTTCCTGACGATTTTTGGGCCCAAGCCTTGGATAGCCTCACGGCCATTCCGGACCGAAAGCTCATTCTGCTCGCCGAGGGCAGCAATACCAGCCACTACGCCTCCGGATTTCACCTCACCTATGGCTGGACCTTCTACAGCCGCCTCAAAGACGTATTTGTTACGGGGACTAGTGCGGGCATGCTCGCCTCCGCCCACAATCAAGAGTACGCCGGATGGCCTGCCTGCACACAGCGTGTTCGCTTTGCGACCAACCACGATGAATCCGCCTGGGACGCAACACCCTTCACCCTGTTTGGGGGCCGTTCTGCCGCCACCGCCGCCCATGTCTGCGCCACCTTTATGGGCGGCATTCCCATGGTATATACGGGGCAGGAAGTGGGAGAAACCGGCACCTCCTCCTTCTTTCAAAAAGACCCGGTTACCTGGGGCCTTCACCCAGGCATGAAGCAAACCTTCCAGGACCTGTTTGGGGTATATGCCGCGTCGGAGCCCGCTCAAACAGGGAGCCTTAAATCTTTTAGCCATCCGGACATCGTTTGCTTTAAACGAACAGCTGGAGTTGAAAATTTGCTGGTCTTTGTGAACACCCGGAATCAAACGGTCACCATGAACCTGGCCACGGAATTGAAAAATACCACTTGGACCAATGCCCAAACTGGGGCAAGTACCTCTCTGGAGACCACCCTTACCCTGGCCCCTTACCAATACTTTCTTTTGGAATGAACGTGAAAACTAAATGGTTGCTCTTTTCCATCGGCGGTTTGCTCTTGGTAGGAGCGGGATTATCCGTCATTGGGGAGGCCATACTGTTGAAAGGGGCGGGCGAAAGCTTCTTTTGGATGGGAACAGCAGGCCTCGTGCTCTTTAACGCGGGGCTATCCTTGTTTGGACAGGGAGTGGTGCTCCGCAGCAAAATGTGAGACGGCCGCAAGGTTACTTACATGCATAAAAAAAGGCTGCACGTTTGTGCAGCCTTTGCTCTCGTTGCCCCACTAGGACTCGAACCTAGACATACGGTACCAAAAACCGCTGTCCTGCCAATTAGACGATGGGGCATCGTGAATGAGAGCGCAAAGTTAATCCAACCGGGCTTTCTCACAATAGATTACAAGGGGATGTTTCCGTGTTTTCGTTTTGGGTTGTGTGCCACCTTGTTCTCCAACATGGCGAAGGCTCGAATCAGCTTTTGGCGCGTTTGGCTCGGCTCCATGACTTCATCCACATAGCCCCGGGCCGCCGCACGATAGGGATGAGCAAAGGCCTCGGCATATTCTGCCTCCTTTTCAGCCCATGTGGCTTCCGGAGAAGTTGACTGACTAATTTCCTTTTTGAAGATGATTTCCGCGGCGCCTTTGGCACCCATAACTGCAATTTCCGCGGTGGGCCAAGCGTAGTTCAAATCGGCCCCAATGTGCTTGGAGTTCATCACATCGTAGGCTCCTCCATAGGCCTTCCGTGTGATGACTGTGATGCGCGGTACAGTGGCTTCGGCAAAGGCATAGAGCAATTTGGCGCCGTTGGTGATGATGCCATTCCATTCTTGGTCCGTGCCGGGCAAGAAGCCAGGTACATCTTCAAGGACCAGCAAGGGAATGTTGAAGGCATCGCAGAAGCGCACAAAGCGACCGCCTTTGGTGCTCGCGTGGATGTCCAAGACGCCAGCGAGGTAGGCGGGCTGGTTGGCCACAATCCCGATGGAGCGTCCCGCCAGTCGGGCAAAGCCCACCACCATGTTTTCGGCAAACTGAGCATGTACTTCCATAAACGACTCGGAGTCGACCAGCTCCTCGATCACTTCACGCATGTCATAGGGTTGCTGCGCACTTTCCGGAATAACCGTATTCAAGCGAGGACGCGACTCGTCCCCACCGGTATAGGGCAGGAGCGGAACCCCGTCTTCACAGTTTTGCGGGATATAGGACAAAAGTTGCTTAAACCCTTCAATGGCGGCGCGCTCGTTCGCATACGTGAAATGGGTTACGCCGCTCTTCGTTGCGTGGGCACTCGCTCCTCCCAGGTCTTCGGAGGAGACTTCCTCGTGGGTCACGGTTTTGACGACATTCGGGCCGGTCACGAACATGTAGCTCGATCCTTCCACCATGCCGATGAAATCGGTCAGTGCCGGGGAATACACAGCGCCTCCCGCACAGGGGCCCATGACGAGGCTCAACTGAGGGATGACCCCCGAAGCCCGCGTGTTCCGGTAAAAGATGTCGGCATAGCCGCCCAAGGATACGACGCCCTCTTGGATCCGAGCACCTCCCGAATCATTGAGGCCAATCACCGGGCAGCCATTCTGAAGGGCTAGATCCAAAATCCGGCAGATTTTCTCGGCATGCGCTTCGGCTAGAGAACCACCTAAGACGGTAAAGTCCTGCGCAAAGGCGTAAATGGTTCGGCCATGCACCGTGCCATAGCCCGTCACGACCCCATCCCCCAAATAGGTTTGAGAATCCAGGCCAAACAATGTGCTCCGGTGGGTGACCATTTGGCCTAGTTCTTCGAAACTACCGGGATCAAAAAGTAGTTCGATCCGCTCGCGGGCGGTCAATTTTCCTTTGGCGTGCTGCGCCGCGATGCGGTCCGCGCCACCACCCAGCATCGCTTCCTCACGGAGCTTTTGCAGGCGTTCCAATGCTTTTTTCTGAGCCATAAAACGAATATACCCCGGGAAGGGCTTAGGGTGACTTAGTCGTTGAGCTTCAAGACCGCCAAGAAGGCGTCCTGGGGAATCTCGACATTGCCCAATTGGCGCATTCGCTTCTTACCCGCTTTTTGCTTTTCAAGCAACTTGCGTTTTCGAGAGATATCCCCGCCGTAACACTTGGCCGTTACATCCTTGCGGAGGGCAGATAGCGTTTCGCGGGCGATGATTTTGGCGCCGATCGCGGCTTGGATGGCAATGACGAACTGCTGACGTGGGATCAGCTCCCGGAGCTTTTCGCAGAGCCGTCGGCCAATGTCGTAGGCGCGATCTTTATGTATCAGGGCGCTCAGAGCATCAATGGGCTCCGCATTGAGCATGACATCCACCTTCACGAGGTTGGATGCCTGGTACCCAATCGGGTGGTAGTCAAAGCTGGCATATCCGCGGGAAATCGTTTTCAGGCGATCATAGAAATCGAAAACAATTTCAGCGAGCGGCATGTCAAAACTCAGTTCTACCCGATCAGAGGTCAAATAGGACTGACCCGTAATCGTTCCGCGCTTATCAATACAGAGTTTCATGACCCCTCCCACGTACTCGCTTTTCGTGATGATTTGGGCCTTGATAAAGGGTTCTTCAATGCGGTCCAAGCCCGAGGGGTCCGGATAATCCGACGGGTTGGTGACCAAAATTTGCTTGGTGGGGTCCCCCTTCATAAAGGCGTGGTAAGACACGTTGGGAACGGTGGTGATCACGGTCATATTGAACTCCCGCTCCAAGCGCTCTTGGATAATCTCCATGTGCAACATCCCGAGGAAGCCACAGCGGAATCCAAATCCGAGGGCCGCCGAAGTCTCCGCTTCAAAGGTGAGGGACGCATCATTGAGGCGAAGCTTTTCGAGTGCTCCACGTAGTTCCTCAAATTCTTCCGTATCCACCGGATAGATTCCGGCAAAAACCATGGGCTTCACATCCTCAAAACCGGCTACAGCCGCTTCAGCGGGACGGCTCACCGAAGTGATGGTATCGCCCACCTTGACCTCTTTCGCTTCCTTGATGCCCGAAATAATGTAGCCCACGTCGCCGGCTCCAAGTATTAATTTGGGGTCTTTATTCAGGCGTAGTACGCCAATTTCATCGGCCTCATACGTTTTACCGGTGGCCATAAACTTGACCTTTTCGCCTTTGTGGATTTGGCCATTTTTAATGCGGAAAATCGCTTCAATCCCTCGAAAGGAATTGTACACCGAATCAAAGATGACGGCTTGTAGGGGGGCCGATTCATCGCCTTCCGGGGCAGGAATGCGTTGGACAATGGCCTCGAGCAATTCGGGGACGCCCAATCCAGATTTGGCGCTCACACTCAGAATATCCTCGCGTTTGCATCCAATCAATTCTATGATTTGATCCGCTACTTCATCGGGGTTGGCGCTGGGAAGGTCGATTTTGTTCATGACAGGAATGATCTCCAAGTCATGTTCTATCGCGAGGTACAAGTTGGAAATGGTCTGAGCCTGGATGCCTTGCGCGGCATCGACCACCAAGAGCGCTCCCTCACAGGCCGAAATACTCCGCGACACCTCGTAGCTAAAGTCGACGTGGCCCGGAGTATCAATCAAGTTCAAGCGATACTTGCCTCCTTTGGTGGCATAGTCCATCTGAATTGCATGACTCTTAATGGTAATTCCACGCTCGCGCTCCAAGTCCATGTTGTCCAGCAACTGTTCTTTTTGCTCACGAACCGTCACACTTTGCGTAGCGTCTAATAAACGGTCAGCCAGGGTGCTTTTCCCATGGTCAATGTGTGCAATGATGCAAAAATTTCGAATGTCCTTCATAGCCATAGATCGGCAAAGGTACGCCTCGGGTTCCACCTAAAAATCTTGAAAAAAGCCCCGACAGAATTCCGATATTTGGGCCATGTCAACACCCAAACGACCTGCTATGGGTAGGGGGCTTTCGGCCCTCCTCCAATCCAACACCGCAACCACCAGCCAAGATGCTGGAGCGAAGGAAGTGGTCGGGGGTATTTTTGAAGTGGCCGTCGCCGATATTGAGGCCAATCCCAAGCAACCGCGCGTGCATTTTGAGCCCGAGCATTTGCAGGAATTGGCCGCCTCGATTTCTGCCTTGGGTATTGTGCAACCCCTAACGGTTCGCCGCCTTCGCCCCGGCAAATACCAAATCATCTCCGGGGAACGCCGTTTCCGCGCGGCCCTGCTAGCTAGTTTGGAGGTGGTCCCCGTCTATGTTCGCCTTGCCAACGACCAAGAAATGTTGGAAATGGCCTTGGTGGAAAACATCCAGCGCCGAGACCTAGACGCGATGGAGGTCGCCCTGTCCTACGCCCGGTTGATAGAGGAATGCAGTATGACGCAGCAGCAGGTGTCCGAACGCGTCGGCAAGGAGCGTTCCACCGTTGCGAACTATATCGGATTGCTCAAATTGTCGCCGCTTGTCCAAGCCGGTCTGCGCGACCGGGAAATTTCCATGGGCCATGCCCGAGCCCTCATTGGGGTGGCGGAGGATTCCGTGCGCGACAATCTGTACCACCAATGTGTTCGAGGTGCATGGTCCGTCCGTCAGCTTGAATCCGCGGTGCGCGGACTCTCTGCCTCTAAAACTGCGCCCGCTACAGCCACCGCAGCTCACCCCGCCGCATCTGTCTTGGAGCAGAAAACGGGACTGGCCGCCAAAGTGGTCCAGAAGGCGAATGGCAGCGGCACCATCACCCTGAGCTTTAAGAGCGACGCTGAACTCCAGGCCGCCTTGAAGAAGCTCTCCTAAATTTTTAGCAAGCGCCTTATTCCTCCTCCGATTCCGTCGCGACGGCCGGCTCTACTTCGTCGACTGTAGCTTCCGACACATCGGAGGAAGAAATCATCCGAGGATGCTCTTTGATAAAGGCCTCTCTCGCCGCATGGTCGTAGCGTCCATACAGGGCGGGGAAGACCAGAACCACCACCAAGGTCCATCCTACAAAAACGGGCAGCATGGTGTTCAACACACTTCGTACCGGCGCTGCAGCTCCATTCTTGGCGCGCAGGATGGCTACAAGAACGCCCGTTAAAGCCACGGCAAAAATCAGGTTCCCAAAGAGCACGGTGATGCGGTTGGGCGTGAGGCCGTAGTCGAGCATTCGGGACCCGATGGCCCAAAGCCCAATGCCGTCCGCCACCAAGGTCAGGGCCACCAAGGCCCCCACCCCAAAGGTGATCGCCGGATGCTTGTCCTCGTCAAAGGCGTAGTGCATCATGACCAAGCCAATCACTAAAATGAGCAGGAGGTTGAAGATGAAGAGCTGCTCGCGGTTGCTGCGAAGCTCCTCTATGCCCTGGCCCACGTAGGTCACCAGGAAGATGGCCACGACCAGGAGGAACAAGGGAATGAAGATGCGCGCCAGAGTGGGAAGGATTTTTTCCAGCACCTGCTTGTTGGTCACCCAGAGGTAGTGGCCAAAGAAAGGCAGTCCGCAGAGGCCCCAAATGGCGAGGTTTTCAAAAAAGGATTCAGGGAAGTCCAAAAGGCTAAGCAGGCCGGCCGTCAATCCCAAGAGCGCGCCTCCAGCGAGGCCTACAATGAAGGCGAAGAGGCCCACTTGGACCGAATGCCGCACAAAGTCCACCCGCGCCTCGCCCACGTAGAGTTTGGTATACAAGAAGCCCAACAGCCCCCAGAGCAGGAGCGGAAGGTGAATTTGGAAGAGCGCTTGCGTTTGGCGCGCCAAGGCAAAGGGGTCCTCCCGAATTTGATAGACTTGCTGACCTGTTTCTGGGTTGTGCACCCATTCGTAGCTGGGATAGTCCCAGATGCCCCAGTAGACGTCCGCAACCACGTTCAAGGCGAGCAAGCCTAGAACCAAAGACCAAAAGGCGCGCATACTGCCCCAAGCCTTCTGCACCGTCGTGTGGTAGGCCATCAAGGGCACTAAGAAAACAGGAGCGAGGTAGGGAAGGAACCATTCAGAGTCAGGGGAACCCGACCACTCGGGGATGCGGAAAAAGAAAAAGGCCGCAAAGGTCATGGCAATGGTAAACCAGAGCGTGCCGTTGCCCAAGGTAGGCGTGCCGGCTGTTTCCGGCTCAAGGCCTAAGCGGTAGGTCCAGGCCAAGGCGAGGGGGTCTTTGGAGCGTGTGAGGCCCGCGGCCTGAAAGTCCGATTTAAACTGTTCGGGGTTGGTTTGGAAGGCCTCTTCCAGGCCCTTTGGTCCAAGATGGAGCATGAGTAAAAAGTTTGGTGTGCGGGGGTATAACGACTCGAAGGTAAAATCCGTGTGTCCGGGGAGCAAAAAAAACGGCCCCCCATTTCCGGAGGGCCGCTTTGTCTTGCAAAGAATCGTTGAACGCTTCTTAGAAGTGCAGCGTCATCTCGTCCACCAAGTGGCGTGCCCCTGCGTACTTGTCCACAATGAACAAGACGTAGCGAATGTCCACGCTGATGGTGCGCTGAAGTTCGTCCTCGAAAAAGATGTCTCCAGACATGGCCTCCCAGTTGCCGTCAAAGGCCACGCCGATCAACTCGCCTTTGCCGTTGATCAAAGGAGAGCCGGAGTTACCGCCCGTGATGTCGTTGTCCGTGATCAAGCCTACGGGCAATTTGCCATTGGCATCTGCGTAGCGACCGTAGTCCTTGGCGTTGTACAAATCCTTCAAGCGCTGGGGAACCTCAAATTCGGGGTTGGTCGCGTCTTCCTTCTGCATCACGCCGTCCAGCGTCGTGTAGTAGTTGTAGGTCACGCCATCCTTGGGCTCGTACGAACCGACTTTACCGAAGGTCATACGCATCGTGCTGTTGGCATCCGGAGACCAATCTTCGTTGGGCAGCATTTCGCGCACACCCGCCGTCCACAAACGGTAGGCCTTGCCATCCATTTCGGCCAATTCGGGATCTTGACCGCCGAAGTAGGCCTCACGGTAATCGTTGGCCACTTTGGTCAAAGGATCATTCGCCAAGGTGGCGCTATCGGGATTGGCCAAGAAGGCCTTGAAGCGCTCCTCGTTCATGTAGATGGAGGTCGCATAAATATGGTCCGCGTAGGCTTTGAAATCGCCGCCTACTTCGCCCACGTTCTTGATGAAGCGGGGCTGTTGATCGAGCGAAATATTTTTGGCGTACATCTTCCATAGAACTTCCATCAAATCGCGGTCGCTCTCGGCGTGGAATTCGGCAAAATGGCCCTCTGCCTGAGATTGAATAGCGGGAAGCATTTTGCCCATCATTTCGGGGTTTGAAACTCCACGCTCCAATGCCCGGGCTGTGCGGTAGGCAAACAAGACCGCCGAAGGACCGCGAATGACCGCCTCCATCAGGTACACTTTGTTCTTGACGGTGGGATCGGTAGCGCGGTAGTACGTCTGCATCAATTTCAGCGTCTCACCATACTTGGCTTGACGCTTGGGGTCCGCCGCTACCCAGGCCGCGAATTGGGCTTCGAGATTGGCCTTCTTGTCATACACGTGGTTATTCACCAACTGCTCGGTCTGACCGATGTAGTACTTCCAGTAGTTGGCGGTTTGCGCATAGCTCGATGCCAACAAAATGTTTAATGCGGGGTCCGCCTGCATGTAGCCGCGCATGACGGCCAGTTTGGCATCCCGGATTTCTACGACGGTGGGGTTGTAGAGGTCCACGGCTTGCTGAACGCCCCAGCTAGAGAGGTAGCGGTCCGTGCTGCCAGGATAGCCCCAAACCATGGCAAAATCCCCATCTTTCACGCCTTGGAGGCTAATGGGCAAGTGATGCTTGGGCTGGTGAGGGACATTTTCTGCACTGTACTCGGATGATTTACCATCCTTGCTCGCGTATACACGGAACATGGAGAAGTCGCCGGTGTGACGCGGCCACATCCAGTTGTCCGTATCGCCTCCGTACTTCCCGACGCTGCTCGGGGGGGCGCCCACCAAGCGGACGTCATTGAACTTGTGGTATACAAAGAGGTAGAACTCGTTGCCGTGGTAGAAAGACTCGACGTCGGCATCGTATTCCGTGCCTTCGGTAGCCTTGGCAATCAATTCTTTGGCTTTTTCGGCCACGGCGGCAGCGCGCTCCGCTTCCGTCATGTCATCTTTGAGCACCTTATTCATGTCCTTGGTGACGTCTTCGATTCGGACCAAGAAGTTGACAAAGAGGCCCGGGTTGGGGAGTTCTTCCGCCCGCGTCATGGCCCAAAAGCCATCTGCCAAGTAGTTGTTCTCCAACGTGGAGTGCTTCTGAATCGCATCGTAGCCACAGTGGTGGTTGGTCAAAATCAAGCCTTCGGACGAGATGATTTCCCCGGTACAAAAGCCGCCAAACGACACGATGGCGTCCTTTAAAGAACCGTGGTTCACGTCGTACAAGTCTTTGGCTGACAACTTGAGGCCAGCCTTTTTCATGTCCTTGTAGTTGAGTTTCTTCATCAACAATGGAATCCACATGCCTTCACCAGCATGCAACGTCGTCGTCGGCAAAGCGAGCGTCAACGCAACGAGGAAAATGAGAATCTTTTTCATAGGAAGGCGAATATACGAAGGGGTAGGCTTCGTTGGGGCTGGAGGGCTAGTTAGCTAGAAGGCTAGTTGGCTAGAAGGCTAGTTAGCTAGAAGGCTAGTTAGCTAGAAGGCTAGTTAGCTAGAAGGCTAGTTAGCTAGAAGGCTAGTTAGCTAGAAGGCTTGGTAAAGCAACGGAAAGTCCCGGCGCGCAGCGAAGGTTCACACCTCAGTTTAAGGGTAAAAGAGATGAAACGTTTAAGGAAAAAGCCACAACGTGAAGCGCGTGCTCTCTAGCTACAGTGCGCAGCACGAGCTTTCTAGCTAATAGCTAAAGCGCGAAGCGCGTGCTTTCTAGCTCTCTAGCTTCAGGGCGTAGCCCGAGCTCTCTAGCTCCCCAGCTTCCCACTAATCGCATCCCAAAGCTTCAGGCGCGCTTCGAGGGCTTCGACGCAAGCCTCTTCGGCTTCCAACCATTTTTGGTCGTCCTCCTTGCAGAGGTGGTGCATCATTTGGATGGCCATGGGGCCGTGCTCGTCGCCGTCCAGTTCAATGTGGCGGTCGAGGTAATAGACAAAGGCGCTCAGCTCCTCGGGGTTGTCCTTGTAGAGCTTTTTGATGAGGGCCGTAAACATATCTGGGATGAGGTCTTCACGGCCAAAGGTGAAGGCAGCAGCGATTTCGTGCAGCTTGCCGCGCTTAATGATGGCGTGGGTGGCTTTGAGAAAGTCCAGGCAGTCTTCGTCCACTTCGGCGATGTTGAAGCGGAGAATTTCTTTGGGTTTATAGCCGCGTTGAAGCGTTTGAACGAACCGAATAATCGGCCGCGTCTCCGCGCCCACCTGACGCATGGCGTCGAGGTAGAGTTCGTAGTGGCTGGCGGGCTCGCCATTGAGGTCAACGTCGCTCTCTTCGGCGACCACGATTTCATTGATGAGCTTTCGGCTCGCGCGGTCCTCCGTAGGTACCCAGGCCGTATCCACCGACGTCAGCTCGCGCTGAAGCGTCTTGAGCAGGCTCATAAAGTCCCAAACGGCGTAGATGTGGTGCTCCATGAAAACGCGCACCTCCTTGAGCGACTGCATCTTCGGGTAGAGCGCGTGGTGGAGAATGGCGTCGCGCTGCGCCTCGATGCGGCGGTGCAGGCTGAGAATTCTGAAATCGGTCTTTTTCGTCGTGGTTTCCATCGTCGGAAGATTATCCTCGGTAAATCGGCACGTTACTGCAGGCTTCACCGTACATCAATTTTTGAGCCGTGAGCCGCAAATGCATGGCCGCTTGAACATAGGCCGAATTGGGCACCGGATAGTGGCCACAGCCTTTAAGTAAGACCTTTTTCCCAGTATAAAAGGACCAATCCAAGTGGCTCAATCGCTGGGCATAGTATTGCTGTAGAACCGCCGTAGGACTTCCCGCGCCTAGGTAGAGGGCATATTCGGCCAAATGAGACGAAAGCATAGGCCAAATCCACTGCGGAATGAGCAAGTCCTCACTGCAATCGATGGCCACCACCGCATCCGAATAGGATTCGGGGTTGATTGCGGCAATCGCATCCCGCACGGTCTTTTCGCGAAAGACCCCCGCCTGGGACATCGAAACGATGTCCAGCGATTTCACACTGGCCGGCGGAAAGTAGTCCTCGAGGTCAAAAACGACTAATTGGTCGTTCTCTGCAACGCGATTGCGAATTTCTCCTTCCATGGCTTAAAGTTAGGCAATGCCGTAGGTGCGGTATCCGTACTGAACGCCTTCGTTTCCAATGTGCTGGAGCACAGCACCTGCTGGGCTCGACACCGGGGTCGTTAGGGCGCGCTGATGCAACTTCTCGTAGGTCGCAAAGTCAATTTGCGTGCGGCGTTCCAAATGGTCGAAGGGGCGCACGCCTTCAAGATGTTCCAAGTAGTTTGGTTGGACTATGCCCGAAAAAACTTTGGACTTGGATCCCGAACCGTAGGAGAGGAAGCCTATGCGGCGCCCTGTGATATCGATGTTTCGAATTCGGGCGTCGACCAAGGTGCTCAAGAGCGCCATAAAAATGGATCCGGTATACATGTTGCCTATCTGCTGCGAGGCCAACTCCCCCGGCGTGATGTAGGCCTTAACATAGGCTTTGTAGTGGGGCGTTTTGGACCACAGTTTGGCCAAGTACGAAGCGCCACCGGCCTCTTCTTCCGTTTGACCGACGGCCGCTTCAATTTCGTGCAGGCGCTCTGCCTGACGCACGAGCTCGAGGGCAATTTCGGCCCACATCCGGCGGCCTTGGAAGGCATAGGGCAGGTGAAAAACCATGGCTTCCCAATCGCGCAAGACCCAATGCCCCGATAGCTTTTGGTAGGCATGCAAGGCTTCGCTCACGCGGCCCACGTAGCAATCATTCGAGTAGGGCCCGTCAAAAATGGGGTGCTCCAGAAACTGTTCAATGTGTTCTTCGGGCGTCCCCCAAAAGCCCTCCGTGGCTTTGGCCACCCGGGCTTCCGCCTCTTCGTCCGAAAGCGTGGTCCCCAAGAGGGCCGCCGCTTCTTGAAGTAGGGCCCGCTTTGAAAAGCTTCGTCGGGGTTTGAAGAAGTCGCTGACGCTTTCCACCGCGACCGCAAAGTCGGTGTCTAAAACCAGAATGCGCGGAGATTCAGTCACCAACATCGCGACCGCTCCGGCACCTTGGGTGTATTCCCCGGGGCTACCCGGGGCGTATTTTGCCACATCGGAAGCGATAACTAAGGCCTTTCGGCCCTGTCCCGCGCGGACCCAATCCAAGGAGTTTTGCAGGGCATCCACGCCACCTATACAGGCAAACGTCATGTCCAATGCATCGCAATGCGCCAGGGATCGGGGGCCGTGTTCAGTCGCCCAACGCTGTTCGATCAATCCATGGATGTAGGCCGCGGAGGGCTTCGCTGCGTCCACGGAAGACTCGGTTCCCAGGTAAATACGGCCCAATTCCTCGGGCTTTAGTCCGGCACGTTGTAGCAGATTCCATGCAGCCTCTGCACCAAGGGTAACGACGTCTTCGTCGATGTCACAGACGGCCATCGATTCCAGGCCTAGTCCAAACCGCAACTTATCTGCTTCGATGCCGCGCGCTTCGGCCAGCGCAGCAATCGGGAGGGATAAACGGGGTAGGGCAAAGTGCAGGGCATCAATGCCGTACTGGGGGGTGCTCATAACATGCCTAATTCCAATCTCGCCGCCTCACTCATCATATCTTTCGTCCAAGGCGGGTCAAATGTGATTTCCACTTCCACTTCTTTCGCATCCGGAAGGCTGCGGACTTTTTCCTGAACTTCCACCGGAAGGGTTTCGGCCACAGGGCAATTCGGGGAAGTCAAGGTCATTAAAATGTGGATATCGGCATCTTCGCTGACTTGCACGTCATAGATGAGACCCAATTCATAAATGTCCACAGGAATTTCCGGGTCAAATATGGTCCGCAAGACATCCACTGCCTGCTCTCCGAGGGATTGCATTTGTTCGTCGTTCATCCTCTTTTTGCTTGAAAAGCAACGCCATACAGGCGGATTTGTTTAACCATGCTGAGTAGTCCGTTTGCGCGCGTTGGGGACAGGTGCGCCGTTAGTCCCAAGGGGTCCAAAAAGCCAAATTCGTAGGACGCAATGTCCACAGGCGCTTGGCCCTGGACCGGACGCAAGAGCAAGGCGATCATGCCCCGCGTAATGATGGCATCCGCATCGGCATCAAAAAACACGCGGCCCTCTTCCTCGCGAGCGCAGAGCCATACTTGGCTTTGGCATCCTTTTATTTGATTCTCTTCGACCTTCTGTTCTTCGGACATGGGCGACAGCTCTTTGCCCAAGGCAATTAAGTGCTCGTATTTGTCCATCCAGTCGTCAAAGAAGCTGAAATCTTCCAAAATGGCGGCTTCCCGCTGTGCTATGCTTTCCATGCTATGCGAGTAATGCGATCGCCTTTTCCAAACCACGTGCCAGGGCATCGAGGTCTTCGCGGCTCGTGTAGGCGGCGAGACTCGCCCGAATGGTTCCCGGAATGCCAAAGCAATCCATAATTGGTTGGGTGCAATGTTGGCCTGTCCGAACCGCAATGCCCATTTGATCGAGCAAGGTTCCCACATCGTAGGGGTGTACTCCGGCGACATTGAAACTCAAGACGGCCGCCTTCTCTGGGGCTACGCCATAGATTTTGACGCCCGGAATCGCAAGCAATCGCTCGGTTCCATAGGCCAAAAGCGCCTGCTCATGGGCTTCGATGGCTTCCAGTCCGACCTGTTGCATCCAGCTTAGGGCCGCTCCCCAACCAATCACCCCCGCAATGTTGGGGGTACCCGCTTCAAATTTGTGCGGAAGGCCCGCATAGGAGCTTTGGTCCATCGCCACCTCGGAGATCATCTCGCCCCCACCTTGGTAGGGAGGCAAGGTCTCGAGCCACGCCGTTTTGCCATAGAGCAAGCCCACACCGGTGGGGCCATACATTTTGTGGGCCGATCCGGCATAAAAGTCCACATCCAGGTCCTGGACATCCACGTGACTGTGTGGCAGGGCTTGCGCGCCATCCACAACCACCACGGCGCCCACCGCATGTGCGGCAGCGGTCATGGCTTTGACCGGGTTGATTGTCCCCAAGGCGTTGGAAATATGGTTGAAGGCGACCAGTTTGGTCCGTTCATTCAATAAGGACTGGTAGACCGCTTGGTCCAATACACCGCGGCCATCGATAGGCACATAGCGTAGAGTCGCCCCCGTATGCTGGGCGAGCATTTGCCAAGGAACCAAGTTGCTGTGGTGCTCCAATTGCGTCACGATGATCTCATCCTCCGGCTTGAGGATGGACCGAAATCCATGCGCCACGAGGTTGAGGCTATCCGTGGTCCCTTTGGTCAAAATGATTTCATGCGATTCCGAAGCATTGATCCGCGTTTGCAATTGCCGGCGCACCGCTTCAAAGGCCTCGGTGGCCTCTTGGCTCAATTGATGCACCCCGCGGTGGACATTGCTGTTGTAGCCACTATAGTAGCCCACCAATGCGTCGATCACTGCCTGAGGCTTCTGGGTCGTGGCCGCATTGTCCAGATACACCAAGGACTTTCCATGCACCTGGCGGGTGAGAATAGGGAAGTCGGAACGGATTTTATCTGAAAGCATAGGGGACATGGGATCGTTGTGCAAAAGTCCGAAATTTAAATGGAAGAAGTCGTTTGATTTCGATTACTTCCAAAGGGGTCAGGACACCTTGGCCCCATGATTACACAACCCCTCCTCCCCCGAAAAGTTTGTCTGCTCGCATGGAGTGGATGGCTTGGGCTGCTCCCCGGCTCCCTCGAAGCACAGCAGCCTCCCTATGTTTTTACCAGCGAAGAGGTCCACGTCCGCGGACTTCGCGTAGCCGAGATCGGCGATACAGCCGCCCTGCGTCCGTCCGAATGGGAATCCCTCCTGCCCCGGACGTGGAAGGCCTACCGCCAGTGGACTCACGATGGCCTGGATGCGGCGACCGAGTGGATTCTCGAAGACCATCCCGAGCCGTGGCAGAGTCCGCTCGAAGCTTTGCGCTGGGGTCCCGAGGGGGTCTCCTACCGCTATCGAGGTCAATGGCATCCGGCTCCTGCTACCCCCGAAACGACCAGTGACGTCGCCCCCCCATCCTGCTTTCTCCCACACATTCTTCCTTCTCCCGAAGAGTGCTTGGTTCTTGGAGCCGTCGAAGGCCCCGTGGGAACCTGGACCTGGGAGGAGAACGGGACCACACGGGTTGTTCGCGCCTTCCCTCCTACCTGGGAATGGTGGGAGGCGGATTCTTCCGTCACGCGGTGGGATTTTCTGGCGGCTCCCGAAGGCTGGTTTGTCTTCCACGAGGAGTGCCGCCGCCCCCGTACCCTATCCAATGGCCGATGCGCCTGGGAATGGGAAGAGGTGACCCGAAGTGCGCCTGTTGGGTATGCGGGAGGGAACGATCCCGGCATCCAAGTCGTGGTTTCCCCCAATCCCCGCCGGGAAGAGGCCATGTACCTCGCCCTCCTTCCGGACCACCCCGCGCTGGCCGCTTCTCTAGAATGGGTGGACGTGCACGGGCGCGTAGCGGGCTACGTCGCCGGCCCCTGCCTCTTGCCCGGTTGGTTTGACGTGCCCCTTCCTCCGGGGCGCTATACCCTCCGGACCCACCTCGGCCCCTACGTCCTGACCCAGCCTTTCGTTCAACTTTAATTGCCTTTCTATGCCTTCTCGCTCCAACGCCTCGGCCCAAATTCTCCCCATGATCTTGACCGTGCTCGTCATCGCCGTGCTCGTTACCCTGCTGACCCAATCCGCCTATGGCCAGCCCTGTTCTTTTCCCACCAGCCCGGTTCTCGAAGCGGGATCCACCGTGTATTCGCCGTTTTTTCCGCCTCCGTCCGGAACAGAATTCGCCCAAAAAACCCATACCGGTGGCGAGCGTGTCCTCTACTACCTACACGGATTGGGCGGAACCGGGACGAGTTGGAATAGTGTGGCCAGCCGGACCGCCTACGGAGGGGCCCCGCAGTACCCCGCCCGCCAAGTCATTTTTGACATGCCCTTTACCTACCTGCAAAACGCTAGCCTCTTCGACGCCGCCATGGATATCGACAATACGCTTCAGGTTCGGAGTTTTTTGGCCCAGCAGATGCATGGGGTCAGCCCAGAGGATCACCTGCTCATCGCCCATTCCTTGGGGGGAATGGAAGCCCTGATCCTAGATAGCTTGTACACGGATACCGCAACGTTTGAGCGGCCATTTGGGGGCGCTGTACTCGTGGGCTCGGCCATCGGCGGCAGCGATGCGGCCATGGCCTTGAGCGCTTGGGGGCAAAATGGCGCCGTCCACTTTGTCGAGGAGGCCTGCCAAATCCTTTCCGATCCCTGGTTGTGGGCCGCGCACCTCTTGCCGCCCCTTCGGTGGTTTCCGGTCTTGGACCCCTGGGTACAGCAGGCCATTCAATCGACTTGTTCGGGAATAGTGAGCCCATTCATTCCTTTTGCCTTGGGGAAATTCCACCGGCCACTGGTCACCGAATTAACACCCCAAAGTCCCTGGCCGACGCACCTAAACCAACGCCCTCCGAAAATTCCCGTGGTCCAACTCTATGGGGTCGAAGATGAACCGGTTTTTTGGCGCACCGCCTATTCCATGTATCAAACCGATTCCATCGGATTGGCCCTAGCCCAAGATCCCTTTCAATTTGATGGGGATGACGTCCTCGTGGATTGGGTCAGTGATCAAATCGCCCACTATGCCGCCCAAACCCTCCTGGCAAGCGCCCGTGCACAAAGTCATGCCATCGCGCAAAGTCAGGTGTGGTACAATCCCCTCTCCGCTCTTTACCATGCCTGGCAGCGGCAACGGGCGCTGGAAGAAACAGCCGCGGCCTACGCCGCCGAGCGCTGGTATCGGCAAGCCAACGGGGTGTACAAAGACTACATCGGTGCCCGGGAAATCGCCCTCCAAGCGGATGGCTTTTGGTGCCGTTGCCGGGGCGATGCAGATCCCCCATTTACCTGGACGGTGGTTTCCAGCCCGGCGGACTGCCTGGACGACGATCCGTATGCCCTCTGCCAAAGCTGGCCCCATTGGGACGTCGTCATCACCGAGCATCCGAATGACGGGGTGGTACTGGCTTCCAGCGCAGGCAGTTTACCAGGTGCCGTCGCCCACATCGAACTGCCGCATACCAATCATCAACAAATGCGGAATTCCACCTACACCCGGGATGTTTTCAAGCGATTGTTTAATGGGCAAATCCCGGGAGGGGCCTTTTTTGCTACCGCTTTGCGATGAGGGCGCGCGGAATGCTGGGACTGATTGTGGTCCTCTTGGGAGCCTGTCAATTGAATACGCTGGCCTTTCCGGACCAAAGTCCCTCGCTTTGGTCTGCGCCCTTGCTTCCTGATTCATCTATCGCCATGGGGTTTGGCCCCTATGCATGGGGACAAGCCGTTTGGGTGCAAGTGGACAGTCAGTCCGTGGGGCTTCGACGCAGCAGCGATGGCGGCCTACTTTGGACCTATATCCTTCCACCGGGATGGCTGAACGACACGTGGATTTTGGAGGAAGTGGCCATTCGACCCGAAGGTCTTTGGATGTTTCACGATTCCTCCATCCTCCGAATTGACCCCTACAACGGGCTGGGCCAAGCATTGGCTTATCCGTTCCAGCCCAATCAATGGACGACTCGCATGGGCTATGTGGATGGAGATGACGTGTACATCCCGATCTATGACGGGCAATCCGTCTCCCTTTGGCGCGGGGGGTTGGACGCTCCATGGAACGCCATCCATGTCCACGTCTTGGGGCCCCAAGAATATGCGCTCATTGATGGGATTTGGGCCGTCGGGGACCGTGGGGCCGCGACTCTTCGCCGGTGGCATGCGGGTATGCAAAGTGGGGCGCTAGACGTACTGCAATGGCAGGGGGACAGTTCCTGGACGATTCCTTTGGCCGAGGACTTGGGATTGGGCGTCCCCATTTTGGGCGACACGGCCCGTATTTTCATTGCCACGGCCGAGCGTGTGCTAGGATTTGACCTGGTACAGCAAACTCTGAGTTGGTCCATCCCTTTGCCTTTTGCTTGGCCCATTCCTGGATGGTGCCTCTTGCCTGAAGGCCTCCTGTGCCTCAATCATGAAGGCGAAGGGGTTCTTTTGGATCCCGGCACGGGGGCCCTTCGGCAATCCTATCTCCTCCCGGGAACGGCCTGGATCGACCGAATTCGCCCCGGTCCTCTCGGAGCCTATGTCGCCTGGGATCGGGGCATCCACCAGCTTGGTGGTTTTGGAGCGCGCAAGAGCCATGCGCGTTCAACCCTGCTTTCCCCCGTCGTGGCGGCATTCGGGGACGGCGTAGTGTGCCGAGACGAGCGATTTTTATATCGTTTGGGTCCATAAAAAAAAGGGCCCCGTTTCCGGGGCCCTTTAAAGCACACAAGACAAAACTCACACGTTAGCTATTATTTCTTGTCGCTAATGGCTAGAGCGTAGATAACGAGACCGAATCCGATCTTGTTAACCGCATCACCGATGTTGTAGACGAGGTCCATATCCAACCCTTGAAGGACGGGCATGCCAAAGAAACCTCCCGCAGTGCCAGCGATGTATCCGATCGGATAGATGGCCCACCCGATGACGACGAACTTCATCAATGCCTCAACAGCTTTCTGAACATTGCCTCCTGCGCTGGCAGCCAATTGTGCCACTTCGCCCTTCCATACCATCCATACGATGTAGAAATAAGCCGCACCTGACAAGGCACCCCAAACCCAAGACTGCGTCTCGTCGGCATAGAATGCTTCACCAATGTAACCAAGCACAAGCATGGCCACGGAAGCGAGAATAAGTTTCCAAAGAAGGGCAGACGTGCCGCCAGCCTTCTTCGTGATTAAATAGAACTCCACGCACATCAATGGGACTGTCAAGGTCCAATCAATATATCGCAAGGCCACAGGGGTCTCGCCCGTGGCTTGATAGTAGTCGCGCATGTAATAATAATGGACTGCAGCGATACCTGTAATCAATCCTGAAACTAGCATGCTAGACTTCCACTCGTCGGACACACGGCTGCGCTCGAAGAGGAAGAACACGGAAGCGGCGAGCATCGCCATGTAGCCCGTGAAGAACGTGAAGCTGACGGGGTCAGCGGGGTCAATTGAGAGAACTTCTAAGAATTCCATAATACGTTTAGGTTTTAAAGTGAGTTTTGTGTCTTCAGGACATTTGAACGGTCAAATAACCCGAAAACTTGTTTAAAGATATGAAGAAATCCTTAAACAAGAAACGAGAAAGAGAAAAAATTTACCTTAAAACCAAAAACTTAGTTTCCTTGCGGGAATGTCAAGGCGACGCGAAACTCCTTTTTTCAGCAAATGTTTACCAGACATTTTAAAAAGTTTTCAACCATGACATCCGCGTCAATTCCCGCACAGGGCTTGGATTTAAATAAAATTTTAGGCTGAAGCGCCGCGCATCGAAAGGCAGTTGTCAACAAGTTGATTTCGTGGGTGTTGAGGAATTTATTACTTTCATAATGAACCAAAACGCACTCAAACATGAACGAAATCATTCAGAAAGTCCTTGACCTTCCTGGTCAAATCGCTGGCCGAGTCCTGGGTAGCCGTGTCTCTGACACGCTCGATGGATTTGACAGTAGCAACGGTGTCCGGAGTTATTTCCAGACCATTTATTCTTGGCTTGCCCTAGGTATGTGCATCCTCATGGTATGGGGACTCATTAATGGTGCAGGAGATTATTTTGGATCTGCAGACACCATGGGTATGATTGCTAGCATTGTTACGTCACTTATCTGCTTAGTGGCTGCCTTTGCAATACCCAATGTTGTGCGTATGCGCGGTGACTCTTTTGCGGGAAACCACAGCAGCATGACTCACTTCCTTGCTCACGACGTGGTCAAAACCAACATCCGTTTGTTGGGAGAGCTTGGTGCTTTAGTCGTCGTGACCCAGGCCCTATGCATGGCCGTTGCCACGGTATTCAATACCAGTGTTTACGCGCCACTCGGCGGCGGGGAGTCCATCGCTAACATGTTCTGGGCGGCTCCATCTTGGTATTGGACTGAGGCGAGCGCTTTAATTCCTTTTGGAGTTCTAGACACGTTGGGCGCATCCTTCTCCATGGCTGATTGGAACGCTTCCATTTCTGGTAGCTGGTCATGGGACAGCATCATGGGCACATTGGGAATGTTAGTGAATGCCGTCATTCTTTTGGCCGTATTCCACATTGCCGCCGCTTTGTATGGAGTTTTGTACAATGCCGCAGCTTGGATTGTTGGCTGGGTCCAAAATCCGCATCTCCCCATCAAGAACAGCTAAGATTCTTAGAATTGACTGAAAGGGCTGCCCCAAGGGCGGCCCTTTTTTTTGGCTACCGTTTGAAAATCATCCAGGTGCGCCAAAGCGCATGGGGAATAGCGAAGAGAGAGAGGGCAACAAAAGCGGTCCGAATCAGGCGGGCATCCATTTCAATTTGGACAGGCATCCACAGATGATATAGGGCGGCAGCGCCAAACGTCGCAAAAGTGAGCGTCATGACGGGCACCCAATTGGCTGTCAGAACCTGGCGCAATTTAATTGCCGTCCGAAGCGAATGCCCCGCCACAAAGTAGACGACAAAAGCTTCGAGTGGATGGAGGATTCGGAAAACGATGACTAAAAGTCCCAACTCCAGGAAGGTTTGCAACACCCGCTCCCACGAGGACCAGTGCGTCGCCGCATGGCCAAAGAGCGTGAACAATCCAACGAACCACAAATTGAGGCCCCACGTAATGACTTTCGGCGCCAAGATGGCTGACCAATCAGCCCCGGAGACCATGAAAAAAAGCTCCAAGACTTCTTCGCGATAAAAAAGAGAGGGCAGCAAGACCACTAAGCTCCCCCGCACCACGGATTCATGCGCATGCAACCATGACCACTGCCGGGAAAGCGCATCTTCGGTTCCAAAATGCACAATACTAACGACCAAGAATAGCGCTAAGGTCCACCCCGGCCACATCAACCAAAAAAGCAAAAGCACCGCAATACCCACTCCATAGAAGAGCGCTGCCGCGAGATTCCACCGCGAGTTTTTGCCCAACAGATCTGTGGCGCCATGAGGCATCCCTACAGCCAAACCAATCAGTAAAATCCATGGGTTATTTCCTGCACCCGTATACCATGTCATCGCATGAAGCGCGGCCACCGATAAGGCCATCGGCAAAAAGTTGCTTTCACGGACTAGCTGCCGAACATCCACTATTTGCGTAATTCGATATCCATTCGGGTTGGAAGCGTGATATTCATGGCAGGATAATCGATGATGACATTGGAATGCCACAACTGCAATGTATCCGCATCATAGTCCACGATAAATTCGAGCGTGTCGGGATAGGCATAGAACCAGATTGTTTTTGATATGCTGTCATATGTCCAAATGCCATCCCCAAAATTCATGTAATGCACGGGGACCATCCCTGCCAGCAGGTCCGCCGTGAAGTCGATACTATAATGAGCCAGTGCGGAGTCGTTGCGATCCTCAAAAGTGAACTCACCTGAAACGTCGTATGCCTCTCCTTGAAATTGAGCGGTCGTCGTCGTATCAAAGGGGTTAGGCATGTTGCCCTGGTAGGACACAGCATGAACTTGCCATCCCTGCTTTAAGCGCGGCTCAAAAGGCCCGGTAGCCAAAGGAGGTAAGGGTTCTGGCTTGGGCTCTTTCACACATGCCGAAAAAGCCAATAAAACCAAAGAAGCTAGGATAGGGAGACCCAAAAATCGTTTACCCATTGATATCGATAAAGCGTTCGACGTCTTTGGTCAAGCCAAACACGACCAACTCGTCATTTTCCTCGATGATCACATTGGGCATAGGCACCCCTTTAATGTGCGGTTCCCCTTCGATTCGCTCAATCAAAGTGACAATATTGAGACGGTATTTGGGCAATAGTCCAATGTCCTCAATGGTCCGCCCAACAATATTTTTGGGCGCCGCAATCTCGACAATTTCATAGTTGTCCGGCAGCTGCACACACATGAGCATGGAGGGGTTCATCAAGCGCTCCGCGACGTTCTTTCCCACTTCCTCTTCTGGAGACAGGATTTCCGTCACTCCCAATTTCTCCAAGATTTTCCGTTGAGTTTCCCCTTGAGCCCTAGCGATCAATCGCTTTACCCCGAGCTCCATGAGTTTCACGGTTGTGAGCAACATCCCCTCAAAGTTTTGACCAATGGAGACCACGACGGCATCCATTTCTCCAATATTTTGGGACTGTAAAGCACGTAAATCGGTCGAATCCAATTGCACCGCGTAGGCTACACGGTCTTTGATATCCTCCACTTTGTCCTCGTCAATGTCAATTGCGATGACCTCTGCTCCTTTCTCGGAGAGCTTTTTACAGATGGCCGAGCCAAACTGGCCCAGTCCAATCACTGCGAATTTTTCCGCCATAACGACTATAAAAGTAGGGAAAGTGCGGCATCTAAATCCGCTTTTAAATCGCGAACGTCCTCAATTCCAACGCTCAACCGAATTAATCCATCCGTTACTCCACTGGCCTCACGTTGATCCTTCGGGATCGAAGCATGGGTCATCGAAGCGGGGTGTCCACTCAGAGACTCCACGCCACCTAAGGACTCTGCTAGCGTGAAGACCTTCATCGCGCTGACGACTTTACTCGCATCAGCGAAAGAATCAGACTTGACGCGGAAAGAAATCATGCCGCCAAAACCACGCATTTGGGCCCGAGCGATCGCATGGCCGGGATGGTCCTCAAAGCCCGGATACACCACGCTCCCTACCGCGGGATGGCCTTGGAGGAAGTCAGCCAGTTCCGCCGCATTTTCCATGTGCCGATCCATGCGCACGTGCAAAGTTTTGATCCCCCGCAAGGCCAAAAAGCTGTCCATGGGACCGCAAACCGCACCCGTAGCGTTTTGAATGAAGTAGAGCTTTTCTGCTAGCGACTCTTCATGGACCACGAGAGCCCCCAGGACCAAGTCGCTGTGGCCTCCGAGGTATTTGGTGGCCGAATGAAGCACGATATCTGCGCCCAAGGAAATAGGTTGCTGCAGGTAGGGGGTCGCGAACGTATTATCGACCACCAGCCACGCGCCCGCCTCCTTGGCAATCTTCGCCATCGCCGCGATGTCGACGATATTGAGCATCGGGTTGGTGGGGGTTTCTACCCAAATCATTTTGGTCTTTGGGGTGACGAGCGCCCGCACGGCCTCGGCCGAACCCATCGGGGTGAAGTGAAACCGCAGGCCATACTTCTCATACACTTTTACAAATTGGCGGTACGTTCCGCCATATAAGTCATTGGTCGAAATCACCTCATCGCCCGGTCCGAGGAGCTTCATGCACGCATCGACCGCGGCTAATCCGCTGCCGAAGGCCAATCCATGACTTCCCCCTTCAATGGAAGCCAAGGCGCGTTCCAGGGCATGGCGGGTCGGATTTTGAGTCCGACTGTATTCATAGCCTTGATGAACGCCCGGGGCGGATTGGGCATAGGTCGATGTTTGATAGATGGGGGGCATGACCGCACCGGTGCTCGGGTCGGGATGTTGTCCTCCATGTATGGCACGTGTGCCGAAGTGTTCTGAATCCATACCTACGAAGGTAGCAACCAAGGCGTTGTACTTTCATGGTATGATTGGCCGTTTTGCCCCGTCCCCCTCGGGCCTCATGCACTTGGGGCATGCCTCCACGTATTTGCTCGCATGGCTGCAGGCCCGAAGTCACGACGGGCGCCTAATTCTTCGCATGGAGGATGTGGACCGCCAACGCTGTAAGCCCGAATTTGCCGAGGCCTGGCGCCAAGACCTACAATGGTTGGGACTCTCCTGGGATGAGGAAGCCCCGGCGCAGTCCACTCGAGATGCCGCGTACCTCGCGGCACTGGAATCCCTTCGGGAGCAAGGGTTAGTCTTTGGTTGCCAGTGTACCCGCCGCGACATGGAGGAGGCGGTGCGCGCACCGCACCAATCCTGGGGAGCCTACCCAGGGACCTGTGTAGCGGCGAAATGGCCCCTCGACGGTTCCGTGGCCGTACGGCTGGCCTACCCCGAAGATGCCTTTGTGCTGCGGCGAGCGGATGGGGCCTGGAGCTACTCCTTGGCGGTGGTGGTCGACGACCGCGACCAAGGCGTGACACATGTACTGCGGGGCCAGGATTTGGCGCCGAGCGAAGCCCCCCAAGCCTTTCTCCATCAGGCGCTGGGCAACCCCCCGCCCTCCTGCACGCATGCCCCGCTGTGGATGGGTCCAGATGGGGCCCGCCTGTCAAAACGGCATGGATCGCTCAGCATTTCCGCGTTGCGAGCGAAAGGATGGAGCGCCCCCGCCATCTGGGGGTGGGTGGCCCACGCTCTCGTATATGCCCCGACCACGGAGCCCTGCGTTCCGAGCGATTTGCTCGAGGCCTTTTCCCATGAACCAATGAGAAAAGACCCCGTCAGTCATGAAGAGGTTCTACCTTTGTGGGCATGATGCGCTCTATGACCGGATTTGGCAAGGGCAGTGCCGAGTGTGCTGCCGCCCGAATCACCATTGAATTACGTTCCCTCAATAGCAAAGGACTTGATTTGTCTCTGCGTTGCCCTTCTACCTATCGGGAACGGGAAATGGATTGGCGCAAAAAAGTGGGCGATGCCGTCGTCCGCGGCAAGGTGGATGTAAACATACACCGCGAAGCCCGAGGCCATGAAGCGGTGGGCTTGCCCGCCGAATGGCTCGAAACGGCCATGCAATCCTTGCAGACCATTGCCGGCGAACCCGTTTCGCGGGGGGACCTGTTGGCTATGGCCTTGCGACTCCCCGCCCCATCGGTATCGGAAAACACCCTGCCCGAAGAATGGGTCGCAGTGGAGGCCGCGATGGATCAAGCCCTGGCAGATTTTGATTCGTTTCGGTTGCGCGAAGGCGCGGCCCTCGCGGAAGATTTGGCTGCCAACATCGGAGCGATCCAACGGGGTCTAGAAGAAGTTCCCGCGATGGAAGAGGAGCGCGTCGCTCAATTGAAGGCACGCTTGCAGCGCGGATTGGAAGGCATCGAGTACGACACCAACCGCTACGAGCAAGAGCTTATATATTACCTCGAGAAATTGGATGTCAACGAAGAAAAAGTGCGGCTTCAAGCGCATTTGACCCACTTCTTAGAAGCCATGCAAGAAGGTCAAGGACGCAAGCTCGGATTCATAAGCCAAGAAATTGGCCGCGAAGTGAACACCTTGGGCAGCAAGTCCAACCATGCCGCCATGCAGCGCGTGGTCGTGCAGATGAAAGAGGAATTGGAAAAGATCAAAGAGCAAAGCCTCAACGTCCTATGAAGATGCTCGTCCTGTCGGCCCCCTCCGGTTCGGGTAAAACCACCTTGGTTCGCCGCCTCATGGCCGATTTTCCCTACTTGGCATTTAGCGTTTCGGCTACGAGCCGGGCGCCTCGGGGGCAAGAACAAGACGGAAAGGACTACCACTTTATTTCGGTGGAAGCGTTTAAGCATCGCATTGAAAATGGAGACTTTCTCGAATGGGAAGAGGTCTATGCTGGGACCTTTTATGGTTCGCTTCGCAGTGAAGTGGATCGCATCAATTCGGAGGGCAAAACGGCGGTCTTCGATATCGATGTCGCTGGTGGACTGCGGCTCAAAAAGAAATACCCGGAAAACACGTTAGCGGTCTTTATTCAGGCCCCATCGTTGGAAGTTCTGGAAGCACGCCTTCGCGGCCGCGGAACGGACAGCGAGGAAAAAATTGCCATGCGCCTCGGCAAAGCCGAACAGGAGATGGTGACCGCCGGCCGATTTGATCACATCCTGGTCAACGACAACTTGGATCGGGCCTACGGGGAACTTCATTCTTGGGTCCAGCCCTTCCTCGAGGGATGAAAACAGGGCTGTTGTTTGGCACGTTTAGCCCGATCCATCGCAGCCACCTGGTTTTGGCCCAAAGCCTCGCGGAATGGAAGAAGCTCGAGGAGCTCTGGTTTGTGGTCACACCACACAACCCCCACAAGGAAAAAGGTAGCTTGCTCAACGATGCCGAGCGCCTGCACATGGTGGAACTCGCCACGGCGCGCTTTCCATCCCAGCGGGCCTGTGATATCGAGTTTTCGCTACCCCAACCCAACTATACGGTCGACAGCTTAGAGGCCTTGATGACCGCACATCCTTCAAGGGAATTTTTCCTCTGTATGGGGGCCGACAATTTGCTCAGCTTCCCCCGGTGGAAAGACCCGGAGCGCATTCTCTCCTTGATAGACATCCTCGTATATCCACGACCTGGGTCAGATATCCCCGCAGATTTCCCCTATCTGGACCACCCCAAAATCTCCATCTTGGAAGCGCCTTTGATGGACCTAAGTGCGACCGAAATTCGGGCTCGATTAGGGATGCAGGACCCCGTAGACCAGGACCTTCCACCCGAGGTTGCGGCGTATATTGAGGCTCGGCAGCACTACCGCTGACCGACCCGAATTCGATGGATGCATTTTTGGACCGGGTTGCCCGGGAAATTCAGGCGGAAGCGACCCCCTTGCATCGGGTAGGCATCGTTTTGCCCTCTCGGCGCGCCGAGCGTGCCCTGCGTCATGCGTTCCAAAAACAGGTATCTCATCCCGTTTTATCTCCGGCTATTTGGCCCATTGAAGCCGTCATGCAAGACCTCGCGGAGCGGCAACCGGCGCGCGCGATGGATCAACTTTTGGTCCTCTTTGCCGCCCACGAAGACGTGTTTGAATCGCGCAGCCAGCCCTTGGAAGAATTTTTACGCTGGGCCCCAACGGTCCTGCGGGACTTCGGCGAAATGGATCGGCATGGGGTCGATGCGGAGGCTGTCTACCGGGAAATGCGAGAAATTGAAGCCCTGCAGCAATGGGGGCTCGACCATCCTACGGAACTCATGGAGCGGCGCTTGGAACTTTGGAAGCAGTTGCCCGGCCTCTACCGTCGCTACCACGAACGCCTCGACGCCAAGGGGTGGAGCACCCCCGGAGGCGTATTCCAACGCGCCAGCCCTTCCCCCGACGGCCCCCCCGAAGCCGCACTGCGCGCATGGATGCAACGCGGGGAAATTGACCAACTCTACTTTGTCGGTTTCAATGCCCTGACCCCCTCGGAGCGCGCCCTGTTTGTGAGCGCTCACCGCCATGTGGGTGCCCGCGCCTTTTGGGATGCCGATGCCCACTATTTGCTCAATCCCCAGCACGAAGCGGGAGATGCCTTGCGCCATCACCGCGACCACCTTCCCGAGGGATTGACCACGGACCTGCGTGAACCGCCCGCCTGGTTCGCCACCTCCAATGCGGAATTTACCGTCCTACGCGCCAACCGGGTAATCGGGGTGGCCAAAACCTTGGGAGAAGTCCTTGGTCGGTTGCGGAAAGACAATCCCCTCCTTGAAGGGACGGGCGTTGTTCTCGCGGATGAGGGCCTACTCATTCCGGCCCTTCAAGCCCTGCCCGAGGGATTGGAAGAGGCCAACGTCACCATGGGCATGCCGCTCACCAGTACAGCCGCTTTTGCGGGGCTGGATGCGCTTTTTCAGCTCCATGAGGCGCGTGAATTGGGCCAGGGCAGTTACCCGTATCGCCTCCTTCAGGCTACCTGCATTCATCCCGTATGCCAAGCCATGTATACCGGGTCCCGCGACCTCCAGCAGGTGGCAGAACGGCTGCGCCGAAGCAAGCGCTCCCATTGGTCGGTGGCCGAGGTCATGGAGGAGTTTGGTGAAGGAGGGCGCCTCTGGGGTACCTACCCCGATACGGCCGGCTATTTGCGAGACCTCGAAGGGGCCTTGAGCCACTATGTCGATGGCCTGCGCTCCGCATGGGAGGCCGAGCCTGCCCGCCTGTGCCTCAACGCCTTGCACAGTCTTCAGGTGTGGATGCCCCACGCCACCTTGAGCTTTGGGACCTTGCGTCGCCTCTTTAGACAGTTTGCGCAGGAGAGCCCAGTCAATTTCTATGGTGAACCTTTTGAGGGCCTGCAGATGCTCGGCTTGCTGGAGACCCGAAACTTGGATTTTGACACCTTGATTCTCGCCCCGATGAATGAGGGGGTGCTTCCCAAGGGGCGCAATGACGCATCTTTTTTGCCCCACGACGTTCGGCGCGCCTACGGCATGCCCCTCCCGCAAGATCGGGAAGCCATCATGGCCTACCACGTCTACCGCCTTGTCCAACGCGCAAAGCGCGTATTCTTCCTCGTCAATGGGGAATCCGACGGCATGGGCAAAGGCGAAGCCAGCCGATTCATCGCCCAAATGGAGGTGGAACTTCCCCGTTATCCGGGCATTCGGTGGGAAGACCGCGGGATGCAGCAAGCCATGGATCCCAAACGGCTTCAGCGGCCCTGGAAAATGGACAAGTCGCCCGACGTTCTGCACCGCCTGCGCCACCAGCTCACAGAAAGGGGCCTGAGCCCTTCGAGCATGGGGACCTTTTTACGCGACCCGGCCGAATTCTACCTCCGTTTCGTCTTGGGGGTCTACGAAGAAGAGGCCGTCGACGAGCGCATGGCGGCCAACATCCGTGGAAGCATCCTGCACCACGTCCACGAAACGCTTTTTAAGGACTACCAAGCGACCGGGAATTGGCGCGTGGACCTCGTCCCTTCCGCCCTCGAGGCGGGCATCCAGGAATTTCATCCAGGGCGTCGCCACAGCGGACCCTTTGTGATCGAGCAGCAGGTCTTGCTCAAGATGGCCGAGGATTGGGCGCAGGCAGAAGGCCAACGCATCGCCAGCGGGGAAGGCCGGGACCTCCCGTGGCATGTCCACCTCGTGGAAGAAACCATCGAAACGACCCTCGCCATCGGGGATCTCTCGGTTCGCATGAAAGGAAAAGCGGACCGCATCGAAGCCTGGCAACATGGCTGGGCTGTCGTTGACCTCAAATCCGGCAGTTTTCAACCTTCCGAACTCAAGGTCAAAACCCTGGAGGAATTGCTCGATCCGAAAAAAGGCAAGGCCCTACAGCTCTTTACCTATGCTTGGCTCCTTTCAACGCAGCAAGCGGGGGGACCTTTCCGCGCCGGTATTGCCGCCATGCGCAAGCCACGAGATCCCGTTGCGTGGTTAACCTACCAAGGAGATGCCTGGATTCGCGCGGAGACCATAGCGGAGTTTGAGCAATATGTTCTTCGACCCTTGGTAGAGCAAATACTCGACCCGAGCCAACCTTTTGCTGCCCCAGATTTCTTGGGGGAAGAGGAAGAAAACTAAAGTCCGCGCTGAGCCAAAAGGCGGGCGATATATTTCCCGAGAATATCAAATTCCAAATTGACGGACTCTCCCACTTTCCATTCGTGGAAGCGGGTGTGTTCCCAGGTATACGGAATCAAGGCCACCGAAAAGGAGGAGGACGTGGAATCCACCACCGTTAAGCTCGTCCCGTCAATGGCAATCGACCCTTTGGGCACGGTGACATGGTCCGAATTCTCCGGGTGGTGAATGGTGACTTTCCAACTGCCGTCCAAATCTTCGATTTGGGCCACCGTTCCGGTGGTGTCGACATGCCCTTGTACCACATGGCCATCCAACCGGGCCCCGGAGACCGTGCAGCGCTCGATGTTCACACGACGTCCGATGGTCCAAGACCCCAATGTGGTCTTCTCCAATGTTTCCGCAATGGCCGTCACGCGGTAGCCGGTGGGCTGACCGGCAGGGCCCAATAATTCTACCACTGTCAGGCAGCAGCCGTCGTGGGCCACGCTTTGGTCGATTTTGAGTTCGGGAGCGAGGGGACTTTCCACTGTGATGTGGAGGTTGCTGCCTTCGTGCTCTAGGCCGGTAATACGACCCACATTTTCTATGATTCCGGTGAACATAGACCAAAGGTACGATGCCTACCTTCGTAGCTATGAAATGGACTTTTTCTTCTTCGCATCGCGCTGACACAGTGACCGCCGAGGTCCGAACGAGCGCCCAGGATTTTTCTTCCGACTCGATCTCCCACGCCATCATTGCGCGCGCTGCCCGAGGAGTCAAAACGTGGTACCAGCACAATCAAGGTGCGGTGGACGCTTTTGGCCGCGTCTTGGACCCCAAAGATTCTGCCCAAGAAATGGCCCACGATGCGCGCAAAGCGGGAGTAGAATTAGCCGGTCTCTTGACCAAAAACAAATGGTCCCAGGTCAGCCTGGATGCAGGGGCGCACACTTTTGAGGTGGCGGAAGGCCTGGCGCTTGCTGCCTATCGCTACACGCGTCTGCTGGGCAAAAAGGCCAAAGATGCTTGGACGTTAGCGGAGATTCACGTGGTGGGCCTGACGGATGCAGAATCAAAGCGTTTGACCACACTTATGGCCGCCGTGACCGAAGCGCGCGACCTCATTAATACGCCGGTACTCGATTTAACCGCCGAAGACCTCGCCGCCCGCGCAGAAGAGCTAGGCCAAGAATACGGCTTCAAGGTGACCGTTTTGAACCAAGCGAAAATCGAATCGCTCAAGATGGGCGGATTGCTCGGAGTCAACAAAGGCTCGGTCGATCCAGCCACCTTTAGCATTTTGGAATACAGCCCTTCGAACGCTGTCAACAGCGCGCCCTACGTGCTAGTCGGAAAAGGCGTCGTCTACGATACGGGCGGCCTCAGCCTCAAGCCCAGCAACTCCATGGACACCATGAAATGTGACATGTCGGGTGCGGCAGCCGTGATTGGCACCCTCTGCGCCGTAGCTGGCCAAGGACTGCCTATCCACGTCATTGGATTGATTCCCGCGACAGACAACCGCCCCGGAGGCAATGCCATCACACCCGGGGATGTGATTACGATTTCGGACGGAACCACGGTGGAAGTCTTGAATACCGACGCCGAGGGCCGCTTGATCCTCGCGGATGCCCTGCATTACGCCAAGAAATACAAGCCGCAATTGGTCATCGACCTGGCCACCTTGACAGGGGCCGCGGCACGTGCCATCGGGCCGAATGCAACCGTCGCCATGGGCAATGCGGGCCGCGAGGTGTGGGAACAGCTCCAGACTAGTGCTGCCAACACCCACGAACGCCTGGTCGAATTCCCCTTCTGGGACGAATACAACGACTTGCTCAAGAGCGAAATCGCCGATCTCAAAAACATCGGCGGTGCCGAAGCCGGCGCCATCACGGCGGGCAAATTCTTGGAGCACTTCACAGACTACCCCTATGTACACTTGGACATTGCCGGTCCAGCCTTCTTGGATAGCCCCTGGGGCTACTACGGCAAGGGCGGAACAGGTGTTGGAGTGCGCCTCTTGACCGACTTCTTAACCCACGCCGCCTCATGATGCGCATTGCCATTTCTTGTGGAGACCCCAACGGAATTGGGCTCGAAGTCGTTCTCAAGACCTTGGCCCATCCCGAAGTGCGCAGCATGGCGCAGTTCTACCTCTTTTGTTCGCCTCAGGTCATGGCCTACCACCGAAAAGCTTTGGACATGGGAGACATTCCCTATAGCCAAGTAGCTCCCGGGGAATCCCTATCTGGTGGCCGAATTGGGCTTGTTGACCCATGGAACCGGGAGGTTCGGGTCGATTTTGGACAACTGACTGAAGAGTCAGGCCAAGCCGCATTGGACAGCCTCGCTGCGGCCTGTGATGCCGTGGCGGCCGGCCAGGTCGATGCGTTGGTCACCGCACCGCTGAGCAAAGCCAATATTCCCAGCTCCTCCGAGACTCCTTTTACAGGTCACACCGGCTACCTCGGCCAGCGCTTCCAAGCCAAACCCTTGATGGTCATGGCCGCCGAAGGCATGCGCGTCGCGCTCGCCACGGAGCACATGGCACTGAACGCGGTCGCCCCTGCGCTCACCCGAGAGGTATTGACCCAAAAGCTGGATGCCTTTGAAAAGGCCCTTACGTTGGACTTCGGGGTGCAGCGTCCGCGCATCGCCGTCCTGAGCATCAACCCTCACGCGGGCGATGGTGGGGCGATGGGCCGTGAAGAGATCGACGTATTGACCCCTTGGATTGAATCCATGAAGGAGCGCGGCTCTCTGGTCACGGGGCCCTTTCCCTCCGATGGATTCTTTGGGAAGGCCGCCCACCGCCAAGTCGACGGGGTCCTATCCATGTACCACGACCAAGGATTAATTCCTTTCAAAATTTTGCATTTTGAGAGCGGGGTCAACAATACCTGTGGCTTGCCTTTTGTCCGCACTTCCCCGGATCACGGGGTGGGCTTTGATATTGCGGGGAAAGATCAGGCGGATGCGCAAAGCTTTACCGCAGCCGTATTCCAGGCCATTGATCGCCTTCGATTGCATCGCGACCACGACGAACTCACGGCCAACATTCTGCCAAAGTTTGAAAAGAATCGTCCTAGCGATTCGTAAGGCACTTCCTTCGCGCCCAATGTGTTGGCGGATTGTGCAATTCGGTGTACATTTGCCGGCTCTAACGAGCGTTCGGCCATGAAGAAACGTGAAACCGTTTTAGGATTTTCAGGCCTTGCATTGGGCGAGCACACGTTTGAGTACCATTTAGACGAAACGTTCTTTTCTTCTTATCCCCTTTCCGATCTGGAGGGAATGCGACCCGCCACAGTTCACGTGGCGCTGCGGAAAACCAACAACTTCATGGAGTTGGATTTTTCGTTCTCGGGCATCATGGATGCGATCTGCGACTTTAGCGGAGATCCCTTTGAGCTCGAAGTTCGCAATGCCTTTAGTCTAGTCATCAAGTTTGGCGACGCCTATGATGACAGCGATCCAGATATTCTGGTCTTGCCCTACGGCGAGTACGAAGTGGATTTGGCCCAACCTTTGTTTGAGGTAGTGGCCCTATCCATCCCCTACCAAAAAGTGAAGCCTGAGCTTCGCGCGGAACTCGAGGAAGGAATCGAAGACGACGACCTGTTTGGTGAAGACGAAATTTGAATTGAACTGAAAAAACCTGCATTATGGCGCATCCTAAGCGTAGACAATCCAGCACCCGCCGCGACAAGCGACGCACGCACGACAAGGCCGTATTACCTCAGTTGGCGGTTTGCCCTACCACGGGTGAAGCTCACTTGATGCACCGCGCCTACTGGCACGAAGGCAAAATGTACTACAAAGGCAAAGTCGTGATCGACAAGACCGAAGTAGCCGAGGCGTAAGCCGTTCTACACGATTTTCTAAAAACCCGTGGCGTATTGCCCCGGGTTTTTGTTTTTTTTGACGCACTTTTGTTACCCTAATTATCGGACTAATGGATTTCAAGGAACTTCAAAACTTCATCAAGTTTGTGACCAAATCTGGCGCCTCTGAGGTGTCGCTCGAAACGGACAACTTCAAAGTCACGGTGAAAACCAGCGGCGGAGAAGGTGTTTCTTATGTGACGGCTTCCCCCACCATGATGGTTGAGGCCCCTGCCGCGTCAACTGCGAAGGCACCGGCGCCTTCAGCTCCTGCCATCGAAGACGAGTTTGCCAACTGTGTGGCTATCAAGTCACCCATGATTGGCACCTTCTACCGCAAGCCCAGCCCCGACAAACCTACCTTCAAGAACGTAGGTGACACCGTTACCGCGGGTGAGACAGTTTGCATCATCGAGGCCATGAAGCTCTTTAATGAGATTGAAAGTGAAGTCACCGGGAAAATTGTCAAAGTCGTCGCCGACGATATGACCCCTGTGGAGTATGGTCAGACGCTCTTCTTGGTAGAGCCCGCCTAAACCAACCCCCCTCCTCATGAAAAAGATTTTGATTGCCAACCGCGGCGAGATTGCCATGCGCATTATTCGCACCTGTCGAGAAATGGGCATCAAAACCGTGGCGGTCTATTCAGAAGCGGATCGCGAAAGCTTGCACGTTCGGTTTGCGGACGAAGCGGTGTGTATCGGACCCGCGGCTTCAAAGGACAGTTACCTCAATATTCCGGCCATCATCTCTGCGGCCGAAATCACGAATGCCGACGGCATCCACCCTGGATTTGGATTCTTGTCCGAAAACGCCAAGTTTTCACGCATCTGTGCGGAGCACGGGATCAAGTTCATCGGGGCTACCCCCGACCAAATCAACAAAATGGGGGACAAGGCCACGGCCAAGGAGACCATGAAGGCTGCCGGCGTACCCTGCGTACCGGGTTCGGAAGGCCTGTTGGAAGATTTGGCCCACGCGAAGAAAACCGCCAAAGAAATTGGTTACCCCGTCATGATGAAGGCTACGGCTGGAGGCGGCGGTAAGGGCATGCGTGCCATTTGGAAGGAAGATGAGCTCGAAAAAGCGTGGGAGTCTGCCCGTCAGGAAGCTGCGGCTGCCTTCGGCAACGATGGCATGTACATGGAGAAGCTCATTGAAGAGCCGCGCCACATCGAAATTCAGGTGATTGGCGACCAAAGCGGCAAAGCATGCCACCTCAGCGAGCGTGACTGTTCTATTCAGCGCCGCCACCAGAAACTCACGGAAGAGACCCCATCGCCCTTCATGACCCCGGAACTCCGGAAAGCCATGGGTGAGGCCGCCATCAAAGCGGCTGAGTACATCGCCTACGAAGGGGCGGGTACAGTCGAATTCCTCGTGGACAAGCACCGCAACTTCTACTTCATGGAGATGAACACCCGAATTCAGGTGGAGCACCCCATTACGGAAGAGGTCACGGACTACGATTTAATTCGCGAGCAGATCAAGATTGCCACGGGTACCCTGATCTCTGGCCGAAACCACGAGCCCAAGCAGCACGCCATTGAGTGCCGTATCAATGCAGAAGATCCCTACGCAAATTTCCGTCCGAGCCCCGGTAAGATTACCGCATTCCACGCTCCCGGAGGCCATGGTGTTCGCATCGATACCCACGTCTATGCCGGCTATACCATTCCGTCCCACTACGACAGCATGATTGCCAAGCTGATTGTAACCGGCCGCAATCGCCAGCAAGCGATCGAGCGGATGAAACGTGCCTTGGATGAGTTCATCATTGAAGGCATCAAGACGACCATTCCTTTCCACCGTCAACTGATGGATCACCCCGACTATATCGCAGGGAACTACACCACCAAGTTTATGGAGGATTTCGAAATGAAGTAAGACGGGTTTCCCCGAAAAAAGAAAACCGGCCCCTTAAAGGCCGGTTTTTTTATGGATCTATTTAGCGATGTCCGCTTGGGAGGGGGCCTACCCGCGTCCTCGACCGCCACCGCGGCCACCACGGCCGCCACGGCCGCCACCCTGTCCACCTCGACCGCTCAAAATGCGTCGCAGCCACCTGGGCAAACGGCGCTCTAGATGAGATGATGTCGATTGCACCGTCGTCGAAGTCACTTGGGATACCGGGTATTCCATTTGGTAGCTGAAACAGGGCGTAGATGGGTTCTCGTGTGCCGTCATAGTTAGAGAAAGCATACAAATAGCTAGCGAAGGGAGAGAGAATCTTTTCATAATCGTTAGAGTTCACCCCAAGGTAATGGTTTAATTTTGCCCCGCCATGCCACGAACATCTACCCGTCCCACCCCATGGTGGAGGTACCCCGTCATCGCGATGGGCATTCTCTACCACCTCTGGTACTTTGCCTTGATGTTGCTGAGCATTGTAGGGCTATTCGCGCCCTTATTTCGGCATTCTCGCCGCGTCGAGTCCTTCCCTCGGTTCTACCGCTATGCGCGCTTGTGGGCGGCCTGGATTCTCAATGGTATGGGTCTATTTCGCAAAGTGACCTATGAAACGCGGGTGCCTTGGGACCGCCCTTACATTGTGGTGGCCAACCATTCTAGCGAAGTGGACGTCATGATGTGCTACCGCATAGTCAAATCCCCCACGGTCTTCATCGGCAAGGCAGAACTAGCCAAAATTCCCCTCTTCGGCTTCTTCTTCCGTCGCTCGAGCATTCCCGTGGACCGAAATAGCCTGTCAAGCAAGCGCCAAGTCATGGAGAAAGCGGCGCGGCGCTTGGAGCGCGGTTCGGGCCTCTGCATCTACCCCGAAGGCGGCATTCCTAAGGACCCCTCCGTGGTTCTCGCCCCCTTCAAAAATGGGGCATTCAAACTCGCCATAGAAAGTGGGACGCCCATCCTACCTATCACCTTTGCGAACAACCGGCTGTATTTCCCAGACTTCTTTCAGGGTGGGGGACCGGGCCTCTTGCGAGCGCATGTGCACGCTCCCATTGATGTGACAGGCATGACCCTAGCAGACCAAGATGCACTCAGCGAGCGAGTGTATGCCTTACTTTTGGGACAATTAAAGGCCTTTGGCCGAGCCGTATGAACATTACCTCCGAAGACGTCCAAAAACTCGCCCACCTGTCGCGCCTCGAACTCGAGGGGGACAAGGCGGAGGCGATGAAGCAGGATTTGACCAAGATCTTGGGTTTTGTGGCGGCCATTGAGCGCTTAGACCTCGAGGGGGTCGAGCCCTTGGTCTACATGACCGACTGCGAAAATGTCCTTCGTGAAGACGCTCCCGAACCTCCCTTGACCCACGCCGAAGCCATGAAAAATGGCCCCGGAGCTGACTCGGACTACTTCCGTGTGCCTCGCGTCGTCGAGAAATAGTTATTCGAGTAGACTTTCGCTCGATTTGCCGGAATCAGCCGCTAGCTTCCAGGGGTTCCATTCCTTGTATTTAACGTACCTTCAAGCAAACAACTAAGACCCCCTCCCCATGTTTTCTTCGCTCATTACCCTTTCATTTGTCGCCCTCCTGGTTATTTTTCTTTTGGCCAAAGGCATTCGAATTGTCAAACAATCTGAAACCATGATCGTTGAGCGTTTGGGCAGGTACCACCGCACCCTCGAATCGGGAATCAACATCATTATCCCGGTCATTGACAAGCCTCGACAAATCCAATGGCGTTACAGCGAAACGGGGTTTAATGGTGATACCATTCCCGTCTTCCGAATGCAAGACCGCATTGATATGCGCGAAAACGTGTATGACTTTCCCAAACAGAACGTCATCACCAAAGACAACGTCGTCACGGAAATCAATGCCTTGATCTATTTCCAAATCATGGACCCCATCAAGGCCGTCTACGAGATTGGCAACCTCCCCAACGCCATTGAAAAGTTGACCCAGACCACTCTCCGTAACGTGGTCGGCGAATTGGATTTGGATGAGTCGCTCTCGAGCCGTGATACCATTAACATGAAGCTGCGGTCCATCTTGGATGATGCCACGAACAAATGGGGCGTGAAAGTCAACCGGGTCGAACTTCAAGACATCAATCCTCCTCAGGGCATCAAAGATGCCATGGAAAAGCAAATGCGCGCGGAGCGCGACCGCCGAGCGACCATTTTGGAGGCAGAAGGAGAAAAGCGTAGTCAAATTTTGACCGCGGAGGGCCAGCGCGAATCCGATATTCAGCGTGCGGAAGGTCAAAAAGCGGCCGCCATCCTGGAGGCAGAAGGTATCGCCCAAGCACGAATCCGCGTCGCCGAAGCCGAAGCCGAGGCGATCCGCCGAATTTCGGAGTCCATCAAGGATTTTTCGGGCGACCCCGTCCAATACTTGATTGCCCAGAAATACTTGGAAACTTTGCAGGAGATGACCTCAGGCAAGGACAACAAAACGGTATACCTGCCCTACGAAGCCACGGGCGTTCTGTCTTCCTTAGGCGGCATCAAGGAGTTGTTGAGCGGCGGCAAATAAACGCAGAACCATTTTTGCTGGCTGCGCTCTATGGATGCGGCTATTTTCCGACCTTTGAGGGCTCCATACCCCTGACCCCTTGAAAAATCGCCAAGCCGCAGTCGGCTTCATCTTCATCACCTTGCTCTTGGATGTTATTGGGCTAGGTATTATCATTCCGGTCATTCCCTCCTTAATTCAAGAGTTGACCGGGGGAGACATGTCTGAAGCCGCTCGCTATGGCGGTTGGTTGATCGGATCCTACGCTTTGGTCCAATTTCTTTGTGCCCCCTTTGTGGGCGCTCTCAGTGACCGGTTTGGTCGACGTCCCGTGCTCCTGCTCTCCCTGCTGGGCTTCGGCTTAGATTACCTGGTTCTGGCCATCGCGCCTTCCATCGCCTGGCTCTTTGTCGCTCGCGTCATCGCTGGGTTTTTTGGCGCCTCCTTCACCACGGGAGCGGCCTATATCGCCGACGTTTCGACCCCCGATAAACGGGCTCAAAATTTTGGCCTCATCGGGGCGGCATTTGGCCTTGGCTTTATCATCGGCCCCGTAACAGGAGGCTTGCTGGGCGAACTCGGCGCGCGTGTACCCTTTTATGCCGCCGCGGCGCTCACCTTGCTCAATTTTCTCTACGGCTACTTCATTCTGCCCGAGTCGCTACCCGAATCCAATCGAAGAGCCTTCGAATGGAAACGTGCCAACCCTCTGGGCACCTTGCTAGCCTTAAAGCGCTATCCCGCTGTGGCGAGCTTGATTGGCTCCCTCACCTTTATCTACATCGCTTCCCACGCCGTTCAAGGCACTTGGTCGTACTTCTCCATGGAAAAATTTGGATGGTCCGAATCTATGGTGGGCTACAGTCTGGGTATGGTGGGCGTCATGAGCGCTCTCGTGCAAGGGCTCCTCATCCGCAAAATCATTCCCTGGTTGGGCTCCTTCAAGGCCTTGGTCTTTGGCATTGCGCTCAATTTTATCGGGCTCATCCTCTTTTCCATCGCATCATCCGGCTGGATGCTCTTCGTCTTTGTCATTCCCTACACCTTGGGAGGTATTGCCGGTCCGGCGCTACAAGGCATCCTCTCCAACCAAGTGCCTGCCAATGAGCAAGGCCAGTTGCAAGGCGCCCTCACTTCGATGATGTCGGCCACCGGCATTGTCGGTCCTCTCGTGATGACCAGTATTTTTTCCTACTACACCCATGCGGAGTCTGAGATGTACTTCCCCGGCGCACCTTTTGTAGCGGGAGCCATCCTGGTTGCCATCGCGCTGGGGCTAATCGTGCGTAAAGGAGAAGTAGGGACTTTAGGCACCGCGGCAGAGAATTCCTCCGTATCTTAAGCCTATGCTTGAATCGCTCTCTCCTGCCACCCTTTGGTTTATTGCTGGCATCGTCCTGATTATTTTAGAAATGTTTACGCCCGGATTTTTCCTGGCCAGTCTCTCTGTAGGCACGTTCCTCGCCGCTTTCATCGCATGGGCGGGCGGGAATGACATCATGCAACTCATTGGATTCATTGCGGGGGGTTCCATCTCTCTTGTGGCACTCCGCCCCCTCTTTAAACGCTATTTTGACGCCAATGGGGCCTCCACCAATGCGGACGCTCTCGTGGGCAAGGTCGCTCGCGTGACGGTTGGCGCTTCGGCAGGTGACGCGGCGTCCGTCAAAATTGACGGAGATATATGGACCGTCGATTGTTCCGAAGACCTCGAGGTGGGCGATAAAGTGGAAGTCATTGCGCGAGACAGTATTGTCCTCCACGTCAAGCGACTAGGCTAATTTCCCATGCGCTGGCCCTTAAATTTTTCATTTTCAAAAATTTATTGACTGAGTTTGACGGAAATACCCTTCCTTTGCCAACTATTTATCTCTGATTTCCCAAAAAATGAAAAACGGAACCGTTAAGTTCTTCGATGCCACCAAAGGGTTCGGCTTTATCAAGGACAACGAAGGTGAGGGCGACTACTTCGTCCACATCACAGGAACACTCGAACCCATTGCCGATGGCGATGAAGTTGAGTTTGAATTGAAAGAAGGCAAGCGTGGCTTGCAGGCTACGAGCGTACGCAAGCTCTAATTACCTATTTCGAGTTCAAAAAGACAAAGGGCGGCCCAGTGGGTCGCCCTTATTTTTTAGTGGCTATCGGGGCTATCCACCCGCAGGGCTAAGAACCCGGCAAAGAGCATTAAGCCACCACCCAGGGCGACGGCAAGAAGTTGGTCGTTTCCGAGCACGTTCTGCATGATCCAACCGAAGCCGAGCGCGGCAATGATTTCGGGCAGAACAATAAAGAAATTAAAAATGCCCATGTACATGCCGACTTTGTCCTTGGGGAGAGATCCTGCAAACATGGCATAGGGCATGGATAGGATAGACGCCCAGGCAATGCCCACTCCCGTCATGGAGAGGAAGAGCATGTTGGGGTTTTCAATCCAACTCAAACTGAACAATCCCAAGGCCCCTGCCGCCAAGCACAAAAAGTGGGTGCGCTGATTGCCGAACTTAACCGCTAAGGATCCAATTCCAAAGGCAAAGAGGAAGGTGATCAAGTTGTAGTAGGACAAGGTTAAGCCCGCAAATTCGACGCCTTGGGCGTACTCTGGCGTATTGGGGGCGGCATGAAAGATATCTTCCGCCACGGCCGGAGAGTAGTAAAACCACATCAAGAACAATCCGGGCCAAGTAAAGAACTGGACCAAGGCGACTTGGCGCATGACTTTGGGCATGTGGCGGATGGATCCAAAGATTTCATAGACCATATCCCCTATGGAGGCTTTGGCTTGAAGTGCTTTGAAAGCAACCATGTCTGCGGGGGGGTAGGGCTTGGTCGTAAAGACCGTGTACAGAACGGCCAAAAGCAAGACGACAGCGCCCGCATAGAAGCTGTACACCACCGACGTGGGGATGCCAGTGTAGCCGGCAGGATCGCTCACATTAAACCAGTTGCTCATCATCCAAGGAAGTGCCGAAGCCACTACGGACCCCACACCAATCATGAAGCTTTGGAACGTGAAGCCGCGGCTGTGCTGTTCCTCTGGGAGCATATCTACCACAAAGGCCCGGAAGGGCTCCATGGAAATGTTGATGGACGCATCCAAGATCCACAGCAGGCCCGCTGCCATCCAAAGGGTGGAGCTTTGGGGCATGAAGAATAGAGCCATCGAAGCAAGCAGGGCCCCCACCAGGAAGTAGGGTCGGCGGCGCCCTAGCGGAGTCCACGTGCGGTCTGACCAGTAGCCAATCACCGGCTGCACCAGCAAGCCGGTCATGGGCGCGGCCAACCAGAGCATGGGAATTTTATCGGCTTCCGCTCCGAGGGATTTGTAAATGGGACTCATGTTGGCCATTTGGAGGGACCAGCCAAACTGGATCCCCAAAAAGCCAAAACTCATGTTCCAAATTTGCCAGAAATTCAATCTGGGCTTTGTCGAGGTGGTCATCGGTTCAAGGATCAGAAGCCGGTTCGGCGCTTATTCCAAGTATACAGTCGCGCTGGCTTATGAAGCACCCCTGTCTGCTTTTCTTCCAGTGGCAAGACCCACTCATCATTGAGGGCCTTTTTTCGAAAGTTGCGTTTATCGAAGGAAGAATTTAAGATGGCCTCATGAAGCGCCTGCATCTGGGTCAGCGTAAATTTTTCTGGCAGGAGCTCGTGGCCCACGCGCAGTTCGGATAGTTCACGTCGCAAGACTTGTAGCGCCGCTTGGACAATCTCGCTGTGGTCAAAGGCCAACTCCGGAATGCTGTTGATGTCATGCCAAAAAACTCGGGCAGCAAAGCTGGACGCCGAGGGGTTGAAGTCTTCCATTTTTACCAAAGCGTAGTATGCAATGGTTATGACCCGCGCTTGGGGGTCGCTTCGGTTGCTCTGAAGCCAAGGTAAATCCTTGATATTCTTGACGCGGTTGGGATCCCCAAAAGCGCCACTTTGCTTCAGATACAGACCGGAAAGGCTGGTCAACTCTTTGAGCACGCGTGCGGCAGCTTGGTCGAGATTTTCGTCTTCTTCCAAGTGGTCACCGGGTAGTGCAAAGCGCCGGAGCTGGCCGACGTCTTTTTGCTCAATGAGGAGGACATTTAAGCTCTGGCCATCAAAGCCAAAGACTACGCAGTCAACGGAGATATTCGGATTAATCATAGGGTTAGACAAATGTAACTAATACACTATCTGATTCTACAGTTGGTGTATCAAATACACTATCTTTGAAGACTGTTTTTCATTTGTATGACGTTCAAAAGCCTTGCCGTACTGACCTCTGGGGGGGATGCCCCCGGCATGAACGCCGCGATTCGCGCCGTGGTTCGGGCAGGTATTTTCTACAAAAAAGAGGTGTTCGGCGTGCATCGAGGCTACGACGGGTTGATCGAGGGTGACTTCACTCCTTTGCATTCCAAGAGCGTCAAAAACATTCTCTCCCAAGGAGGCACGATGTTGAAATCGGCCCGTTCGGCCGAATTCCGCACGCCCGAAGGCCGCGCCAAAGCGGCGCAACAGCTGCGCGACCGAAACATCGATGGCCTCGTGGTCATTGGCGGGGATGGAACCTTTACTGGGGCTCACCTCTTGAGCGAGGAGCACGGCATCGCCGTCGTCGGCATTCCCGGCACGATCGACAACGATCTCTTTGGCACGGATTATACCATCGGCTATGATACCGCCACCAATACGGTCGTCGAGTGCATCGATAAGATTCGCGACACAGCGAATAGTCACAACCGAATGTTTATTGTCGAAGTGATGGGTCGGGATGCCGGTTTTATTGCCCTGAGTGCGGGGGTAGCCACAGGCGCGTTGGATATTGTGCTCCCCGAAAAAAACACGACTTTAGAGGACCTCTATGCGTCCATTGATCGCGGGGCCGAAAACAAAAAGACAAGTAATATCATCGTGGTCGCTGAAGGCAATAGACTGGGCAAGCCCTTTGATTTGGCCAACGCCTTAGGCACCAAATATCCAGAACTAGACATAAAGGTCACCATCTTAGGGCATATCCAACGAGGAGGCTCTCCCAGTGCCTTGGACCGGGTAAATGCCAGCCAGCTCGGTGTCGCTGCGGTAGAATCCTTGCTCAACGGCAAGAGTGACATCATGGTGGGCATGGTGAACGGTCAATTGACCCAAACCTTCCTGCAACAAGCCATCTACAACAAAGCCCCGTTAGACATGGAACTCTTCCGAGTTTCCAAAATTCTTTCCATCTAATCCTATCTTTCGAAGCAAATCATGAAGAAAATAGCCATCAATGGGTTTGGCCGCATCGGCCGCCTCACCTTCCGCAACTTGCTCAACAAGTCAGGTTTGGAAGTCGTTGCCATCAATGACTTGACGGATACCGCCACCTTGGCGCACTTGCTCAAATACGATTCGGCCCACGGCCGCTTCAACGGCACAGTTAGTCACACTCCCAATAGCTTGATTGTCAATGGGAAAGAGATCGTCATTACCGCCGTTCGCAACCCCGCTGAATTGCCTTGGGGCGAAATGGGCATCGACATGGTCATCGAGTCGACAGGCATCTTTACCTCTCAAGAGCAGCTTCGAATGCATTTGACGGCCGGGGCGAAGAAAGTAGGCTTATCTGCCCCTGCGAAAGATGACGTGAAGACCATTGTTATGGGTGTGAACGATCACTTGTTAACGACCGATGACGTGGTTTTTAGCAACGCTTCGTGTACGACGAACTGCTTGGCCCCGATGATGAAGGTGCTCCAAGACCATTTTGGTGTCGAGAAAGGCTATATGTTGACCGTGCACGCCTACACGAACGACCAGAGCATTCAAGACGCTCCCCACAAAGACTTGCGTCGTGCCCGTGCCGCGGCGGTTTCTATGATCCCCACTACGACCGGTGCAGCCAAAGCGGTTGGTTTGGTCTTGCCCGAAATGAAAGGCAAGCTGGACGGCTACGCAATCCGTGTTCCCACTTTGACGGGTTCGGCCACAGACGTCACATTGATGTTGGGACGGGCTGTCACGAAAGAGGAAATCAACGCCGCCATGAAGGAGGCATCTGAAACCTACTTGAAGGGCGTCATGGAGTATACGGAAGACCCCATCGTATCGGCCGATATCGTTGGAAACCCTCACTCGTGTATTTTTGATGCCGGTATCACCTCTGCAAATGGCAACTTGGTCAAGATCATGGGCTGGTACGACAATGAAGCTGGGTACTCTGCACGCATGGCAGACATGACCGAGCGCTTTGTTAATCTTTGATCATCCCCACTACCCTATGATCATCATTGTTGAGAGCGGCTCGACGAAAGCCGATTGGATTTTATTGGATGGCCAAGGCCACGAAATCAAGCGTTGGTCCATTATGGGCTTCAATCCCTACTTCCATTCTTCGGCCACCGTGGAGCATGTCTTGGGCAACCACCCCGAAATATCCGGCT
>Ga0209602_1000363_pt1 | contig 43982 bp, 48 predicted proteins | sample COGITO_mtgs_1205_3_FD_184810 | JGI IMG/M metagenome (GOLD analysis project Ga0209602, IMG submission 184810) | Pelagic marine microbial communities from North Sea - COGITO_mtgs_120524 (SPAdes) (version 2) | ecosystem: Environmental > Aquatic > Marine > Epipelagic ...
TGAATATACCGATCGACGCTTGTTGCTTGTCTTTCAACGGGTGCGGATTCAAGTTGCTGAATATACCGAGCGAGGCTCGTTGCTTGTCTTTCAACGGGTGCGGATTCAAGTTGCTGAATATACCGATCGACGCTTGTTGGTTGTTTTTCAACCGGTACAGGTTCAAGTTGTTGAATATAACGATCGACGCTTGTTGCTTGTTTTTCAACAGGTGCGGATTCAAGTTGTTGAATATACCGATCAACACTTGTTGCTTGTTTTTCAACAGGTGCGGATTCAAGTTGTTGAATATACCGATCGACGCTTGTTGCTTGTTTTTCAACGGGTGCAGATTCAAGTTGTTGGATATATTTATCAACGCTGGTGCCAGTTTGAGCAATTAGGATAGGCTCTCGTTGGTCTAACTCGAGGCTTATTTCTTCTTCGGCAAAGTGAGGCGCAGCCATTTGCTGTAGTTGTATATGTCGAGCGACACTGGTTTCAGCTTGTGGGCCTTGTTCAGACTGTAGTTCAGCATTACCAAGATTAGTATCCTCAGTAATGGTTTCCCCACGGGCTAATTGTTCAAAATGGTCTAGTTGATATTGTGCTTGAGTGATGAACTGTGTCTGGTGTTGGCCATGCTGACTAAGCCCTTCCAAATATAATTCTGTCGCCGCAATGATCTCAGCCAATAACCCCAATTCGTTATCAGTGAAATCGATTTGGTTGGTATGGCGATCGACCATTTTGGCTGCGGTGTTTTCTAGTAACTGCGTCGTGTTATCGAGGCTTATCATTGATGTGCTACCGGCAATAAGAGCAATTTGCGCGGCAGTATCTGGAATGACGTCGTCATTGTTGACACGTTTATTTTCAACAAGGATTAACGTTTCTTTGATATTTGCTAATTCATTGAGACATTCGTCGATGACCGCGCTTTGCAGATCGTCGCTTTGCTTGTCTTGTGAGTTAGCAATTTGATTGCTTTGTTGTAACTGGTTTTCAACACGGAGTAGATCATCAGCCAGTGCCATTAATTGGCTATCTGCCGGCAATTCGCCCTGACTTAAGCTTGCGGATAAGGCTTCTTGATGTTGGCGTAGTAATTGGCTAGCGGTGTCTTCTGTGATGAGGTCAAGTGAGCTGACTAAGCTTGAAAACTGTGTGGTGAGTTGCTCGAGTGCATTTGTCGCATCGGCATCCTCACGGTTGAATTGATTGAGTTGTTCTTTGACTTCTAATAATTGCTCCAAAATACCAGCACGGGCTTCTGTGAACGCACCATCGGTGAAGCTATATATTTTTTGATGAATATTTTGGTCATAAAAGTCCAGGTCAAAGGCGGATTTGATTAAACTAACGTGGGTGCCAGAGCTCGTTGACTGTGCGATGAGCAACAGTAATTGGTGCCCAATTTCTGTTGGGAACAGAGACAGTAAATATTGTTCGTCATGTTTGGTGAGCAACTTAATCGGATCATTTAGTTTGCCGATGCTAAGCTTGATTTTGTTGTCAATTGGCAGCCCACCGTCATTAAGCGCTTCGATAAAGCCTTCGGCAATCCACCAAAGAATGATACTGCGTTCGTGGGTACAGCTAATCCGTAAATAATGGATTAATTGACCAATTTTGTTAAGACTTTCGTTGTCGTTATTTTTGATCCAACTGACCAATGAAATTTGGAAAGCATGCCCCATTTTAGCCATGGCAAGATTACTTTTTACGGTGGCATCATGCGGTTTTGGGGTGATTTCATTTGGCAAAGTAACTGATAAGCTGGGCTTGAATAGGCTATCAGCAGTGATGATTTTGTCATCGCGGCTTAAGCGTAATTCGTTAATGGTGCTGATCAGGCGAAGGGGATGATCGCTGATGTTCGGCCCAACTTGTTTTAAGTAATTAGGCAGTAATAACAAGCCTTTCAGCAGACTATCTTGCATCCGGGTAGTGTTGTCACCTGATTGGCTGCTAATTTTGGTGGCAGAGGCCAACATTTCTTGGCTGAGTAACAAAGCACCTTGCAGGTCGAGCATTTCCATAATTCCGGTGACTTGGTGTAGTTTTGTAATGCAGGGCTCTAGGGTTGCTGAATCTTGGGGCGCATCAATAAAACGCGTGAGTATTTGTAAGGCGTCAGCGAGTGATTGCTGAACCTCATTTTGAACCCATGCGAGGGCGTCGTAATTACCATTCGTTATCTGAGCCATTATTTACCCCAGACAAGAGATGAATGCGTTAATGCAGTCGAACATGTATATCGCCTTTGAATTCACTTTATGATGGCAATTTAAAGCCAGAAACAGAGGTACGTAGCTCATTGGTCAGCTCTAATAAACGGCCGATAGAAGCAGCGCTTTCGTTGGTACCTGTTGACGTTTGCATGGTGATTTCTTGAATCACGTTCATGTTGTCTGAGGTACTGACAGCGGCACTGGCTTGCTGTTTCGCTGCATCGGAGATGTTGTTAATCAAGTCAGCTAGACGATGTGATACGCCTTCAATTTGTTCAAGTGAGGCGCCGGCATCCTGTGATAACCGGGCTCCTGCAACAACTTCAGTGGTACTGCGTTCCATTGAGCTAATCGCTTCACTGGTATCGTTTTGGATAGTTTTTACTAAGGCGTCGATTTGCTTAGTTGCACTACCTGAGCGTTCAGCAAGACGTTGAACTTCATCGGCTACGACGGCAAACCCCCGTCCTGCTTCACCGGCCATGGTGGCTTGGATAGCGGCATTCAGTGAGAGGATGTTGGTTTGTTCCGCGATATCGTTGATCAATTCGACGATGTCACCGATTTGTTGTGAACTTTCTCCGAGTCGTTTAATCCGTTTAGATGTTTCTTGGATTTGCTCACGGATGGTATCCATTCCGTTGATGGCTTTTTTCACCGCTTCGTTACCTTGGGCGGCTAAGTTTACTGATTGTGTTGCCACATCAGAAGATTGGCTGGCATTTTGTGATACTTGTTCGATAGAGCCGGCCATATCGGTAATAGCAGTACTTACTTCTGTAATTTGTTGTGCTTGGTGGTCACTGGCATCTGTTAAGTGTAATGCCGTGGCCTGTGTTTCTTGTGCTGCTGAAGCGACTTGTATGGTTGTGGTATTGATCTTGGTGACAAGGTTACGCAATTCATCAATCGTGAAATTCACTGAGTCGGCAATGGCGCCGGTGATGTTTTCCGTTACGGTGGCTGAGACGGTTAAATCACCGTCGGCAAGGTCGCCCATTTCATCGAGGAGCCTTAAGATGGCATCCTGATTTTGGCGGTTGCGCGATTCCATTTGATTCAAGGAAGCTTGCAATGTATCTAATGGCACATAACTCAAATGGGCGGTCAATAAGATAGTGATTAATAATGCCGCTACAACGGCACCAGTAAACTGGACTTTATTACCGAGAAAGACGGGAAGCTGGTCGGATGCCAGCAACCAAATACCACAAATCGTTATCCCGGCAAACAGCACCATTAAGAATAGATTAAATATATTCTTCGAGGAGAATAATGATGAGTAAAAAAGTTTACTTGAGGAGTTCATAATTGTTTTCCTAACACTTGAGTATTATTTGGCAGCATTTAAAAACCGTAGGTCGGTCGCTAACTTTTGGAAGCTAAAGACATCCCAGCTGGTTCCATTTTGGGTCATATTTCCGTTGAGGTAAGCGGCAATTGCACTGTTTCTTTGTTGTGACGTTTGGGTGGGTTGCTCTTGAAAGTGTTTTAACCCAAAGACATCATCGACTAATAAGCCTGAGTAGATATTGGGGTGATTGAGCACTAATACCCTGCTTCTTTTTGATACTTTTGACTTCTGGCCTAGTAAAAAGCATTTTAAATCGAAGATAGGTAACAGCTCGCCACGTAAGTTAGCAATGCCATAGACCCATGATTTTGCACGTGGAACAGGGGTAATTTGTCGGGGGACAGGGAATATTTCCCGTGTTTCGGTTATCGGTATTAAGTAATTCAATTGGGCTAATTTAAAATCAATCGCAGTCCATGAACCTTGACGATCACCTTGTTGAGATAATCGGTTACCGCCTTGTTGACTTCGCTGCTCAATGTCGTGGAGTAGCTGGATAACATCTAAGGGGGTGCTGATTTGGCTCATGCCGCAAGTCCTAGTAATTTATTCACTTCAGCCATGAGTAAAGCCTCGGTGATCGGTTTACCAAGATAGCCTTTCGCACCTTGTCTTAAACCCCAGAGCTTATCTGATGCTTGATCTTTAGACGATACGATAACGATAGGGATATTGCTGGTGCTGGGATCTTTGGATAAATTCCGTGTGGTTTGAAACCCATTTAAATTGGGCATAATGACATCCATGACGATTAAATTAGGCCTTTTGCTATGGGTTAAGGCGATGGCTTTTTGTCCATCTTCAGCAACAATCACTTGGTGTTTATGCTTTTCTAAAATCTTTTTTAAGATAAAGACTTCGGTGGGAGAATCATCTGCAATGAGAATAAGTGCCATGGTTATTCAATTTCCAATGAAAGGGGTGCTGAGTCAGACTTTTTCGCCAATAGGTGGGTTCGAATCGCACCGAGGAGATCTTCTCGTGTAAAGGGCTTGGTGAGGTATTCTTCTGCTCCGACGACTCGGCCTTTAGCCCGATCGAATAAGCCATCCTTACTGGATAACATTACAATAGGAATATCACTAAACTTGGGATTGCTTTTGACAAGGGAGCAGGTTTGATAGCCGTCAAGGCGTGGCATCATGATATCTATAAAGAGAATATCAGGATGTTGCTCGCTAATGATAGGCAGGGATTCAAAGCCATTCTCAGCAGTAAGTACTTCGCAACCGGCTTTTTTCAGCAATGTTTCGGCCGAGTGGCGGATGGTCTTACTGTCATCGATGACCATGACCTTTAAATCAGAAAATTCAGTTTGATTATCACTCACAACTTAAAATTATACCTTTAGATTTAATTTAGTTGGGCAAGGACGATGATGAAGATAACCTATTTTTTATCGTCAAGCTAGTCACAAACTTTAAAAGTTGTTCTTGCCATAAGGGTTCGTTACATACGAGAATGTAGTATGCATGACAGCATCTGCTAAAACTGTGTGTTGATTCACATGTTACGGCCTCTTTAAAGTGGCTTTCTGATTGATATTAAGGCCGATTTGATATGACGTTAGCTGTGCCAAACCTGACGACCGCTTTACAAGGGCCGCTTCTACATTTAGAAGCGCATTTATTAGACAATCAAATGAAAGTTGAGGCTTGGTTACGAGAGCAATGGCTCGAAACCCCTGCCCCTTTTTATGCCTCGGTTGATTTACGTAATGCCGGTTTTAAGCTGGCGCCTGTTGATACCAACCTTTTTTCTGCCGGGTTTAATAATCTGAGCCCATCGTTTATGCCGCTGTGTGTACAAGCTGTGCAGTCGGCTGTTGAACGTGTTTGCCCTAAGGCTGAAAAGGTACTGATTGTTGCCGAAAATCACACACGAAACTTATTCTATTTAGAAAGCCTTGAAGTACTGAGAGGTATTTTTGAGCAAGCGGGCATTGAAGCGCGTATCGGTAGTCTGCGGGATGATTTAACTGAGACTCTGTTGGTTGAATTGCCATCGGGCAAAACGTGTTTGTTAGAACCATTAACCCGAGTAGATGACCGCGTGGCATTGGGTGATTACTCACCTTGTTTGGTGTTGTTGAATAACGATTTGTCGGGTGGCCGTCCCGTGATATTAGAGAACTTAGAACAACAAGTGACGCCGCCATTGGCTGCCGGTTGGTCGAACCGTAAAAAATCAGACCATTTTGATCACTACCAGACCGTCGCAGAAGAATTTGCTGAGCAAGTTGGCATTGATCCTTGGTTAGTTTCCCCGCTGTCTTTGCAATGTGGTGAGGTCAACTTTAAAGAGCGACTGGGTATTGAGTGTCTGTCTGGCAATGTGGCTGATTTATTAGGCCAGATACAAGCAAAATATGATCAATACGGTATCGAGAAAGAGCCCTTTGTGGTCATCAAATCAGACACGGGTACTTATGGTATGGGGATTATGATGGTTAAAAGTGCTGAAGAAATCGAGAATTTAAACCGTAAGCAACGCAATAAAATGTCGTCTAGCAAAGAAGGGCTGGAAGTCGAGAATGTATTGATTCAGGAAGGCGTTTATACCTTTGAAACGATTGGCGATGATAATGCGGTCGCTGAACCGGTTGTCTATATGATTGATCATTTTGTGGTTGGTGGGTTTTACCGTGTTCATACAGGCCGAGGCGAGAATGAAAACCTGAATGCGCCGGGTATGCATTTTGAGCCTTTGGCTTTTGCGCAATCTTGTAATACGCCTGATAAACAGGGGGCTCCGGATGATGGGCCTAACCGGTTTTATGCTTATGGGGTGATTGCGAGGTTGGCGTTGCTTGCCGCTGCGCGGGAGATCGCGGAGATTAAGGCTTAAGTTTATTTGATACCACTGCCGTGGGGGCGTTCATTTATTTTGCGTAGCCATAAATTTGTTGGGAACAAATTTAGACGCCGGAGGCGGCCGAAGGGTGAGCTACATGGATGTAGCTAATCAAATTAAACAGAACCAAACAAAAGGCCAGCCCATGCTTGCCCTGCGGGTTCCCTCGTTTCGACAAATGATTTGGACGTGATAGAAACTCGCTACGCTCATGTAACTATCACACTAGTCCAAATAATTTTTCGAACTTCGGCTTTGCACAGAGGGTGGTTTGGGGCATGCCTAGAGCTTAGGAGTCTTTACTTTATCTTTAGTTTTTTAGTTTAGCCTTCAACATCTCATTAACCTGAGCTGGATTCGCTTTGCCTTTTGATGCTTTCATTACTTGACCAACAAAGAAGCCTAGCAATTGTTCTTTACCGCTGCGGTATTGTTCTACTTGGCCTGCGTTGTTAGCGATCACTTCGTCGACGATGGCTTCGATGGCGCCGGTGTCGGTGACTTGTTTTAGGCCTTTGTCTTCGATGATGCTGTCGGCGTCTTTGCCTTCTTGATTCCAGATTGTTTCGAAGATTTGTTTGGCGATTTTACCGGAGATGGTGTTGTCGCTGATACGCATCAAGAGGCCGCCGAGTTGATCGGCGCTGATTGGTGATTGGTCGATTTCTAGGTTGGCTTTGTTGAGAGCACCTAATAAAGTGGTGATGATCCAGTTGGCACAGAGTTTAGGGTCTTTATTACCTGTTTTTGCGAGAACTTGTTCGAAATAGTCTGCTAATTCGCGGCTACTGGTTATGACGGAGGCGTCGTAGCTTGATAAGCTCATGTCGGCGATGAAGCGGTCACGTTTTGCTTTGGGTAATTCAGACAGTGTGGCACGAACTTCGTCGATCATGCTTTGTTCTAGCACTAAAGGTAGGAGATCGGGATCGGGAAAGTAGCGGTAGTCATTAGCCTCTTCTTTACTGCGCATTGAGCGTGTTTCGTTGTTATCGGCATCGTATAAGCGTGTTTCTTGAACGACTTTTCCGCCATCTTCGATGACTTCGATTTGGCGTTCGACTTCGATGTTGATGGCACGTTCGACATTACGGAAAGAGTTAATGTTCTTGAGTTCTGACCGTGTGCCTAATTCTTCTTGGCCCATTGGGCGAACGGAGACGTTGGCATCGCACCTAAATGAGCCTTCTTGCATATTGCCGTCACAAATTTCGATGTAACGAACAAGAGAGTGGATTTTTTTCATATAGGCGACAGCTTCTTTCGCTGAGCGCATATCAGGTTCGGAGACGATTTCTAATAATGGCGTGCCGGCACGGTTTAAATCGATACCTGTTTGGCCTTGGAAGTCTTCGTGCATAGATTTTCCGGCATCTTCTTCAAGATGGGCGCGGGTGATGCCGATGATTTTTTCAGACCCATCTTCTAGCTCAATAGACAGTTCGCCTAAGCCAACGACAGGCAATTCAAATTGACTTATTTGATAGCCTTTCGGTGAATCAGGATAGAAATAGTTTTTACGGGAGAAGACGGAACGTTGCGTTAACTCAGCATCAATCGCGAGGCCAAATTTAATCGCCATTCTGACGGCTTCTTGGTTTAACACCGGTAAGACACCGGGTAGGCCTAAATCAACGGCACAGGCTTGAGTATTGGGAGCAGCACCATAAGCGGTGGCCGCAGTTGAGAACATTTTACTTTTGGTGGCGAGTTGGGCGTGAATCTCTAGCCCGATAACGACTTCCCATTCCATACTAGTGGCCTGATGAATATGATAAAACGAAGGATTGTATCAATTATTACAGGCTGGCTCTATTAATTAATCTTGTTCGGCCAGCTTATTCTGGACTGTGTGCTCATTCCGATGCAGATTGGGTATGATTTTAGGCAGGTTGACTACATTAAAGGAGTGAAAATGAACATGAGATTCTTGGCCAGAATAAGTGCGTTTTTGATCATCCTCACCTCATTATCAGGCTTTGGTGTGAATAGTATTCCAAGTTATGATGAACAAGTGTCAGCAAGGTGGTCGCAAGTGATGAATCAATATCAGCGTCGTGCAGAGTTGATTCCGAATTTGGTCAATGTGGTGAAAGGCTACGCTAAGCACGAGCGCGAAGTGTTGACCGCCGTAGTGGAAGCCCGTTCAGCCGTATCAAAAGTCGAATTGCCAAAAGGTATTTTAAGTAATCCGGGTGCCTTCAAACAATTTCAAGCGGCACAAGGTGAACTGAGTTCAGCCTTATCGCGTTTATTGGTGACGGTAGCGTTACCCTTATTTGAAGGCGTGTACGAATTTTCAGCAATTACAATCCCAGCTTGAAGGAACGGAAAATTGCATTGCTGTTGCGCGGCGAGATTATATTGAAGCCGTCAAAATGTTGAATACAGAACTGCGCACGATTCCTGGCCGGTGGTGGCATCAGTTTCTTTATGCCGATGTTGAAGCGAAAGAAACCTTTAGCGTGAGCGAAGAATTACAGCAAGCACCCACCGTTAACTTTTAGGCATTAAGCGATGCGCTTGCTTTGGCCGGTCAGGTTGGGACTTTATTGCACTTTATTATGCTGGTCTAGCCTGTTAATGGAGGCACCTGACTTTCCGGATTTGACGGGGCGGGTGGTTGATAATGCGGCGTTATTAAGTCCTGCTGTAAGTCAACAACTGACTGAGCTGTCTGCACAGCTTGAACAGGAAACCGCGCATCAATATGTTGTGGTGACTCTGCCAAATCTCGATGGGTATGACATTTCGGATTACGGTTATCAATTGGGTCGGCATTGGGGCATTGGCCAACAATCCTATAATAATGGTTTGTTATTGATTGTAGCGCAGCGGGAGCGCCAGATTCGCATTGAAGTGGGGTATGGCTTAGTAGGGCTGGTAACCGATGTCTTGGCGTCTAATATTATCCGTCAAGTGATGCGGCCAAAGTTTAAACAAGGGCAATATGCTGAAGGGATTATTGAAGCCAGCGAGTTGTTGATTTTCGCATTGAAAGAAGAGCCGATTCCTGAGGCATTACGACAGCGGAAATCGGCAGAAATGGATATTGCGTGGGTATTTAATATTGCTTTATTTGCCGGCAACCTTTTACGTGGACTGGTTAAGACTAAACCGGCGCGAATAGGTGTTGTGGCGGGGACAGGGATCCTGGCCTATTTTGTCAGCCAGTTTTTGTTGATTGGTTTTGGCTTTGCTTTGGTAATCGGGTTTGTGATGTTCTTGACGATGAGTGGTGGCGGAATGGGCGACTATGGTGGCCGAAGCAGTGGTTCTGGTCGTATGGGCGGCGGGTTTAGCGGTGGTGGTTCATTTGGTGGCGGCGGTGCCTCGGGAGGTTGGTAAATGTCGGTATTAAGCCATCAACAAAAACAGGCTTTAAATAGCAGAATTAGAGACGTCGAAGCCCAGACCTCGGCTGAGTTAGTGAGGATTATCTGTAAAAAAAGCGATGACTATTTTTATATCCCATTACTTTTTGCTGCTTTGAGCGTGTTGGCTTTGCCGCTATTGATTGGGTTTTTGCCGGATAGTGTTTGGCAGCAGGTAGTGACAAATTTTAATGTATGGTGTGATGGTGCACTTAATCATGGCCTGCCTTACGGCTTTTTTATATTACAAATAATTTTGTTTGTTCTGGTGGCTGTTTTAGTACAGATTCCGCGGATAAAAATGGCTTTGGTGCCAGAGTCTGTTCGTCATCAGCGGGCGAGACGTCATGGTCATGAATTGTTTTTCATTGTAGGCTTGCATCTGACTAAAGATCGTACGGGCATATTATTTTTTGTTTCTGAAGCCGAACGTTATGTTGAAATTTTGACTGACCAAGCCATCGGTGACGGAATAGCAGGGCCGAATGATGAACAATGGCAACAGATTGTGGCCAAATTTTGTTGTGCGGGTAAAAGATGACCAAATATACCTGGGCTATGACGAAGCGATCGAAACCTGCGGTGCGTTACTCATCGCCCATTTCCCGGCGACAAGTCAAAATGACAATGAGCTTCCTGATCATTTGATTGAGCTATAACAGCGACTCATCTTAGACTGATGATCGGCCAATTATTGTGCTTTGCGGCTGTCGTTAATTGTGGGTCGGGGTCAACAGTTATCGGGTGGGTGACCAATTCGAGCAGAGGCAAATCATTATGAGAGTCGCTGTAGAAATAACTGCCTTCGAGTGAGTGTTGGTTTTCAGCAAGCCAGGCATTTAACCGGGTGACTTTACCTTGTTGGAATGACGGTGTGCCTGCGACTGCACCAGTGTATTGGCCATCTACCATTTCTGGTTCAGTGGCGATCAGGTTAGGTATCGCGAGTTTGTCGGCAATAGGGGCAGTGATAAACCGGTTGGTGGCCGTGATAATTAATAGCGTGTCGTTCTGTTGAACGTGCTTTTCGATCAGTTGGTGTGCTGCTGGTAACAGGATGGGGTCAATTTTCTGCTTGAGATAATCTGCTCGCCATTGTTCTAGCACACTGATGTCATTATCCGCTAAGGGCTTTAGCTGGAAGGCCAGAAACTCAAAAATATCCATGGTACCGGCGACATACTGATCATAAAAATCTTGGTTTGCCTGTTGAAAATCCGGGCCGTCGACGTGTTGGTTTTCAACTAAATATTCGCCCCAGAGGTAGTCACTATCACCACCTAAGAGGGTATTGTCTAAGTCAAAGATTGCTAAAGCCATGGTGTTGGTCTTTTTAAGAATGGATTAGAAAGGCCATATTGTATGCCAAAATGGTTTGCATACAGGGAGTTGTTTGTCTAATCTAGGCAATATTGAATAATAGACGTTATCAGCGAGATGTTGGTTGATAACAAGAGACTAGGCTAGTGATTGATAAAGATGGCTTTAGAGCGAATGTAGGCATCATTCTATGCAATGAGCACAACCAAGTGTTGTGGGCGCAGCGTGCGCGCCATGATTCTTGGCAGTTTCCGCAGGGCGGCATTAAATCTGATGAGACGCCTGAGCAGGCAGTCTTCCGTGAGCTGATGGAAGAAGTGGGCTTAGAAGAACAGCATGTCGAGATTATTGGTAAAACCAGCGGCTGGTTGCGTTATCGCTTGCCTAAACGGTATTTACGTTATGGCAATAAACCGCTTTGCATCGGCCAAAAACAGCGTTGGTTTTTGCTGCGTTTTATTGGCGAAGAGGAAGACGTCAAATTAGACCAATATGAAAAACCCGAGTTTGATGATTGGCGTTGGGTTGATTATTGGACGCCGACCAAAGAAATTGTATTTTTCAAGCGTCGGGTCTATGAAAAAGCGCTGCATGAACTCGCGCCGTTGTTGTTCCCTGAATATAAGAAACGGGTTGATCAAAAAACGAAACGTTAAGGCATATCTTTCTTAAAGACTTTGGCATTACGTTGATAGTTATAAAGGCTTTGTTTTTCGACCGGTAAATCGGCAATCTTTGCGGTGGTAAACCCTTGTTCTAAAAACCAATGTGCGGTTTGTGTTGTGAGTATATACAGTGTTTTAAGTTTGTGTTTCCTTGCCTGGTGTTCGATTGCAGTGAGTAACTGCTTACCCCGGCCAAAGCCACGGTAATTATCAGACACGGCTAAGCAGGCTAATTCGCCGATTTGGTTTTCTGGGTAGGCATGAAGTGCGGCACACGCCAGCACGGCGCCGTCACGTTCCATGACAACAAAACTATCAATATGAACCTCTAAATCTTCTCTCGACCGTTTGACGAGAATGCCACTGTCTTCTAACGGCTGGATGAGTTCTAAAATGCCGCCGACATCGTCAATTTTGGCAATGCGGGTATTTTCGAAAGCCCTAGCGCTGATCATAATGCCAGCACCATCACGGCTAAATAATTCTTGTAACAAGGCATCATCTTGCGCACGGTCAAGCAAGTGTACCCGTTGGGCACCGGCTTGGCAGGCGTTGACAGCGGCTGCCAAGGCATGGTTTGCGATATTGCCTTGTTCTTCGACTATGTCTTCGGCTTGAATTAAGGTCATTTCTTTCGGCAAGTCGGGGTAATCATCACCAATCAAGATCAACTTGTCGGCTTTTAATGCACTTACGCAGGCTGTAGCGACTGCTTCGGCAGAAAGGTTAAAGACTTCGCCGGTTGGGGAGTAACCTAACGGCGGTAGTAAGACGATATTATTTAAGTTGAGTTGTTGTTCAATGGCATCGGTACCAATACGGCGGACTTTGCCTGTATGACCGAGATCAACGCCGTCTTTTATGCCGACAGGTTGTGCGGTGACAAAATTGCCGCTGCTACACCGAATTTGCGCATCTGCCATTGGCGTATGCGGCAAACTGAAAGACAGCTTTGCTTCGAACTCAAGGCGTAATTGTCCGATAATGGCTTTGGCGACATCTAAGCTGGCGGTATCAGTGACTCTTAAGCCTTGATGATACTGCACTGGAATGTTTTGTTGCTGGCATTGTTGCTCGATTTGATGTCGTGCGCCATAGGCAATCACCAGACGAATGCCCAAGCTATTTAATAAAGCGAGATCATGAATTAGATTATCAAAGTTGTCTGAGGCAACGGCTTTGCCATCAATCGCGACCACAAATGTGGCACCACGGTGGGCATGAATATAGGGCGCAGCACTACGAAACCAGCTCGTGGTTGTCGTTGATTGTGCAGTAGAAAGTGCTTCTATCTTGTCTGTCATAGCACTCTTTTTATCGTAGTCTAAGCAAGGTTGCAAAGTTGCGTGTAAAATTTGTGAGATGAAACACGGCCGATTTTAAGTTCATTCGGCCTTAATTGAATTAGTTTGGGGAATTAACATGCCAGAATATCGTTCTAGAACAACAACCGCCGGTCGCAATATGGCAGGCGCACGTGCGCTTTGGCGCGCGACAGGGATGAAGGACGATGACTTTAGTAAACCGATTATTGCGATTTCGAATTCGTTTACTCAGTTTGTTCCCGGCCATGTGCATTTAAAAGACTTAGGTCAGCTGGTTGCGCGCGAAATTGAACGTGCTGGCGGTGTGGCGAAAGAATTTAATACCATTGCTGTTGATGACGGTATCGCGATGGGCCATGACGGCATGTTGTACAGCTTGCCATCACGAGACATCATCGCCGATTCGGTTGAATACATGGTCAATGCACATTGTGCTGATGCGATTGTATGTATTTCCAACTGCGACAAAATCACACCGGGCATGTTGATGGCGGCGTTACGCCTCAATATCCCGGTTATCTTTGTGTCTGGCGGTCCAATGGAAGCCGGTAAAACGAAACTTGCGGGTAAAGACGTTAAGCTCGATTTAGTCGATGCCATGGTGCAAGCTGCTGATGATTCGGTGAGTGATGAAGATGTCTTAGAAGTTGAGCGTTCAGCTTGCCCAACCTGTGGTTCGTGTTCGGGTATGTTTACGGCTAATTCGATGAACTGTTTAACAGAAGCATTGGGCTTGTCTTTACCGGGTAATGGGTCTTTATTAGCGACCCATTCTGATCGTGAAGAACTATTCTTAGAAGCCGGCCGTCAAATCATTAAAATTACCAAACAGCATTATGAGCAAGATGATTACAGCGTATTGCCGCGTTCGATTGCCAACAAACAAGCCTTTGAAAATGCCATTGCCTTAGATGTTGCTATGGGTGGTTCAACCAATACTGTTTTACATTTATTGGCGGCAGCCCATGAGGGTGAAGTGGACTTTAAGATGGCGGATATTGACCGGATGTCTCGTAAGATTCCCAACCTGTGTAAGGTCGCACCGGCAACACCTGAATACCATATGGAAGATGTCCATCGTGCAGGTGGTGTGATGTCTATTTTGGGTGAACTGGCGGCAGGGGGATTGCTACATACTGATATTCCCACTGTGCATAGTGAAAGTATGGCAGCAGCATTGGCAGAATGGGATGTCAAACGCAGTGATAATGCCGTAGCGCATCTACGCTATTCAGCAGGGCCAGCCGGTATTCCAACCCAAACGGCCTTTAGCCAATCAACGCGTTGGCCTGAACTTGATTTAGATCGCGAAGGTGGCTGTATCCGAAATATCGAACATGCCTATAGCCAAGATGGTGGACTCGCCGTATTGTTTGGCAACTTGGCCGAAGAAGGCTGCATTGTTAAAACAGCTGGCGTCGATGATGACAATTTAACGTTTACGGGCCCAGCACGTATTTTTGAATCACAAGACGCTGCCGTAACCGCTATTTTGACACAGCAAATTGTTGAAGGTGATGTGGTCCTCATTCGCTACGAAGGCCCGAAAGGCGGCCCGGGCATGCAAGAAATGTTATACCCAACGAGCTACTTAAAATCTAAAGGCTTAGGCAAAGCCTGTGCCTTATTAACCGATGGACGCTTCTCAGGCGGCACATCTGGTTTATCGATAGGCCATGCCTCACCAGAAGCTGCAGAAGGCGGCACGATTGGTTTGGTTGAGCAAGACGACACCATCGTGATTGATATTCCCAACCGGATTATTAAAGTGGATGTTTCTGATGAAGTATTAGCTGAACGTCGGGTAGCAATGGAAGCCAAAGGTGACGGTGCATGGCAGCCTGCTGTTGGCCGAGAACGTAAAGTCAGCTTGGCATTGCAGGCTTATGCAGCATTGACGACATCGGCTTCTAAAGGGGCTGTTCGGGATTTGGAGCAGTTGAAGAAGAAATAGGTCTTGAATAGCTCTTCCCAGTTTGATTTTGAGGAGTTGGATTTCTAAAAACATGCTAAGGCAATCATGCATAACCCAAATGGAAATCTGCTCTTAGGCCTTTTAACAGGTTGTTCAGATTTGACTTGATAACCATGAGAGATTAAAACGCAGTTTATATTTCGGAGATGAAGATTATTCAGGGAATGTCATTTCTATTTTAAAAGATATGCTGCGCCGAGAGGCTAATATTTTACAAGTAGTTAACGACTATTTGGATGATAAATATCCAGACGAAAATGCAACTTATATTTCTTCCAAACCTTTTGAAAAGAAAATTACGTTTGCTCCCAATGTTTTTGAAATACCGACAGGGAGCCAAGAAGAAGACTTGATCTCAGTAATGATGCCATTTTCTTCAGGGTTTGATCCCGTATATGAAGCCATTAAAGATGCTTGTTCTAGTGCTGGGTTTAGATGTCTACGGGCAGATGATATCTGGGAAGAAAGCACAATCATGCAGGATGTTTTTTCTTTAATATATCGTTCAAAGTCTGTTGTAGTGGACTTTTCGGGTAAAAATCCGAATGTTATGTATGAAACTGGGATCCCCCATAATTTGGGGAAAATAGTGATTCCGATTACACAGAATATTTCAGACATACCATCAGACATAGGTCATCATAGAGCCCTCAGTTACTTGCAAAATGTTGAAGGACTATCTGAACTTTCAAATAAACTGGCGGCGAGGTTAGGAAGTGTACGTATTTAAAGAAGTAAAGGCTCTATGGAAAAATTAGTGGTACTGGTTGATGTGCAAAATATCTACTACACGACCAAGCAGTCTTATGGTCAGAACTTTGATTACAATCAGTTTTGGGCGAAAGCGACTGGAAATAGGCAGGTCATCAAAGCGATTGCTTATGCCATCGATCGTGATGATGAAAAACAAAGACAGTTTCAAAATATACTGAGAGCGATTGGCTTTGAGGTCAAACTTAAACCCTTTATCCAAAGGGTCGATGGCTCAGCAAAAGGCGATTGGGATGTCGGTATCGCACTTGATGCGATGGAGTACGCTAAAGATGCCGATGTGGTGGTGTTAGCATCGGGAGATGGCGATTTTGATTTGCTGGTGGATAAAATTAGGCACGACTTCAATGCGGCGGTCGAAGTCTATGGTGTTCCGAAATTTACCTCTACGTCATTGATTAATTCAGCGTCAAAGTACATTCCAATTAATCAGAGTTTGTTATTAGGCGCATCAAAAAGATAGTCGCCAGAGAAATGGGATTAGGGAAATGGGGTCAGAGCTGTTTTAGTTTAAAATACTGTTTTAAATCGTAAAATTATTAGTATTCCGGTTGCTGTCGCAATAAAATAACACGTCATATTCCCGAGGAAGTTAGACCCAATGCAGAAAGATAATCCATTACATGGTGTTACGTTAGAGACCATTGTTGCTGAACTGGTGGCGCATTTTGGCTGGGGTGGTCTAGCAAACCGAATCAATATCAATTGTTTTAGAAGTGATCCGAGCGTTAAGTCATCACTTAAGTTCTTACGTAAAACAGCCTGGGCGCGTGAAAAGGTTGAGCAGTTATATGTGACAGCGATTGCCAGCAAGCCTTCGTAAAGTAAGCTGCAAATATTAGGCATGGTTTATTTAAAAGGGGTCAGGTCCTTTTAACATTTAAGTTATTGTTTTTATTGGCAACCTTAATGATATTATCGCCGCTACGGTGATAAAGAGTGATGAGATGGTCAAACAGCCAATGAGGCCATAATATTGATACATTAGCCCTGATAAAATCGTACCTGTCAGCCTTCCTCCGGCATTTGCCATGTAATAAAAGCCGATGTTCATCGCGATTTTGTCATGCTGTGACCAGTCGACGATAAGAAAGGAATGGACGGCTGAGTTGAGGGCAAAAAAGACTGCGAACAGGGCGAGGCCGCCGATAATGAGTGTTTCGGGTTGTTGGCTTTGTGTTAAGCCGATGGCAAGAATGAGGGGAATAAATAGCAAGGCTGAGGCTAACCGTTGTGCTGTTTGACCATTAGGTGTGTGATGTGTGGCTAGTTTGATGAGTCTCGGTGTACATGCTTGGACAATGCCGTAACCGATAATCCATAAAGCAAAAAAACTGCCTATTTGTTGCGCTTGCCAACCAAGCTGTTGGCTGAGATAAATGGGCAGGGCGACGACAAACCAAATATCTCTGGCGCCAAATAGGAAAAACCGGGCAGCCGAGAGCCAGTTAATGGGCGCTGAATTGGAAAATAGCTGTGAGAACTTGGGTTTAAACTGTGTTTGTTGGTTACTTTTCGGTAGTAAGTATTTGGTGAGAATGAGAGCAATCACTAACCCCGATGCTAATATAACCATGGCTTGGCTAAAACCGTAAAGCGATAAGAGTAAGCCACCGAGGAAATAACCTACGCCTTTTAAGGTGTTTTTAGAGCCGGTGAGTGCAGCAACCCACTTGAATAAGCGCGTCGAGGCGTTGGGGTCATTTAGAGTGAGTTGTTTGATACTGGCTTTGGCACTCATTTTGTTGAGATCTTTGGCAATGCCAGATAAGGCTTGGGCTGCCATGACGTGGATGACGGTTAAGTACTCTGCTGGTATGGTGAGCATGGCGAGTGCGGCTATTTGAAGTGTCATACCAATTAGCAGCGTTTTATTTAACCCGATCCAAGTTGCTAACCAACCGCCAAAGAGGTTGGTGATGATGCCGAACAATTCATAAAAGATAAAGAGACTGGCGATGGCTAGCGGGGAATAACCGATTTGGTAGAAATACAGGACGACCAACATGCGAATAGCACCATCGGTCAGCGTGAATGCCCAATAAGCACCCGTAATAATTGCGTAGCTTTTGAGGCTGGTACTGTTGGCCGACATCGTTTATAGATGTTTCGCCATCATTTTGGCGATATCGATCATGCGATTAACATAGCCCCATTCATTGTCATACCAAGCAAGGATTTTGACTTGGGTATTGTTGATGACCATGGTCGACGGTGCATCAACGATACTTGAACGCGGATCATTGGTGTAATCGGCGGACACGAGCGGCCTTGTTTCGTAGCCTAGAATGCCTGAGAGATTATTTTGCGACGCGGTTTCAAAAAGTTGATTAATTTCGTCTGCATCAGTGTCGCGATTGGCTTCGAACACAAAGTCGGTAATTGAGCCATTGAGTAAGGGGACACGAACAGCGTAGCCATTTAATTTGCCAGCGAGTTCAGGAAAGATGGTGGCAATCGCTTTAGCTGAACCCGTCGTTGTCGGGATCAAGGATTGGCTGCTGGCTCTGGCACGTCGGAGATCTTTATGGCCTTTGTCGACAATGGTTTGGGTGTTGGTGATGTTGTGAATAGTGGTCATCGACCCATGTTTAATGCCGATATTTTCATGCATGATTTTGACCAATGGCGCTAAACAGTTGGTCGTGCATGAAGCGGCGGTGACAATCTGGTGTTGTGCTGGGTCATATAAGTGGTGGTTTACACCATAGACAATATTGAGTGCCGGTTCTGGTGCTGGGGCAGAAACGAGTACTTTTTTGATGCCGTGATCGAAATACGGTTGTAGCTGTTGCTGTGTTTTAAATTGACCAGTGCATTCAAGGACTAAATCGATGCCTAATGTATCCCAGTCGATATCAACAAGGTGGTTTGATTGACTAAAAGACAGTGTTTTTCCATCGAGAGTGATGCTGTTATCTGTGTTCGATATGGCTTTGTCATTTCCCCACTGGCCATGGACAGAATCGAACTGGAGTAAGTGGGCATGGCACTGTGCATCACCATTGATCTCATTGATATGGACGAACTCGAGTGCATCATTGTCCCAGCCCGCCCGTAAAGCGAGTTTGCCCATGCGCCCGAAGCCGTTAATTGCAACGCGTATTGTCATTTTATTTGTTCCTTGGAAACGTTAGCAGCAGACTTGATTTGGCCGGTCTGACATGGTGTGGAGTGCTTGGAGATCGTCTTGGTAAGGCGGTGTGCTTGCGATGCCGATAGTCGTGGTTTGAATGACATCTAGTGCCCAATTTGGTAATGCATCACTAAGGCGGTAGTAGACCCAGAGACCTTGTTTACGTGCCAGTAGAATGCCAGCTTCTTTGAGTTGGGCGAGGTGTCTTGAAATCACTGGCTGAGCCAAGTCTAAGGCGTGGGTAAGCTCACAGACGCAGAGTTCATCCATTTGTTTAATTAACAGGGTCGCTCTTAGCCGCATTGGGTGAGAGAGGGCTGAATAAAAGTCGTCTGCTTGGATATCCATGGTTGAGTACCTTTACATATCAAAATACATATATATGGAAAACTATATATTTAGTTCTGTGCTAGGTCAAATTGGCCGTGGAGAGAGATAAAGAGATATAAAAAAGCCCACGGTGAGGTGGGCTTTTTTGAATGAGAGCAGGGTTGGTGGTAGCTGTTTAAAAGCTGCCCCAGTTGTTTTTCTTTTGGAGGCGTAGTTTAGGTAGAATTAAGCCGAGGATAATACCGCCAAATAATACGGCAGCGCCGATAAGAAACCAGTTTTTGGCTTCACTGTCTTTAAGTGCATTGTTTTCTAATATCAGCGATTGCATTTTGTGATCGGTTTGCTGAATTTTGCCTTTTAGTTGTCTATTCTCATTGTCTAATGCAACGGCATTTGAAGCGGTTTTTTTCAGGTCGTCGAGTTCTTTTTTCAGCCGCTGTGAGGTTTCTGTTAAGGTCATGTTTTGGCTGCCAGTACTGTTGTTTTGTGATGATAAACTTTGAATTTCTTCTTTGGCTTTAGCCAGTTCTAATTCAAGATTGGCGGCTTTTTGTTCGCTGCTGGCGACACGGTTATGCGCGCTAGGTGTGTTGGTGAGGTAACGGGTTAGCACCCAACCTTCGGTGCCGCTGGGGATGCGTACTTTGGAGTAACCTGAGTCGGCGGTTTCTAATATACTCAATTTAGTGCCACTGTTGAGCATTTTTTTAATGCCGAACTTCACGCCTTGACCATTACGCATGGTAATTGACAGTTCGTCTGAGACATAGCGCGTTGTGGCTGCTGAACTGTTAAGTGGGGTGATTAAAATGAGGCTGAGTAAAATAGGCGTAATCAGTTTTTTCACAGGTTTAGTTTCTATAGTTGGAGTGATTCTGATTATCTTATCAGATGCGTCATGGGAATATTTGATGTGTTTCACAAAATAAATCGTGTGACCTGTGATTCACGCTATTTACAATAAAAAGTTATCATAAACATGACAGCGGACCTAACAGTAAAAAGCCCCATGCTATTGTTATAGCGTGGGGCTTTTACGTTTGTATACTATTACTTAGGTTTTACCAGTATGCATTTGCACGGAATTTTAATGCAGAAGGTTCAAAGTCTACATTTGTGCCATCGACTGTTAAGTCTGTCACTTTGTCGTAATTTAATAGGAAGCTAATATTGCTTGTTGGGTAGTATTTTAGGCTAATAGTAAACTTATCAATTTCATCGGTACCATTAACATCGCCTTCGATTTCAGTCGTTTCAAATCGAGCAGCAACTTGCCAGGCTCCCCAAGATGATTTTGGTGTAATACCTGATGTGTAGCCTTTACTCCATTTCATTGATTCTCCGGTTAGGAAATAACCGAGTTCAACAGAGTAACTATCGACTTCAACATCATCGTTGTCCTTACTATTCATGTCATAAGCGTTATATTCTGCGATGGTGTGGAAAGGTCCATAGATACCAAATAGGTCAGTCGTAAAGCCATTAGTATTATCTAAGTCGCCACTGGCAATACCACCATCGATATGTCTGGGCTTGTCTTGATGGCTGATGGCACGTTGACGAAATCTAAATTCATCGGCACCACTTACATTAAGATAGCCGGCACCCACTTGTAGCATGTGTTGTTTATCTTTCATATAGGGTATGACTGAGCCCCTGACAGAAACCGTGTTTCCTTGGCTATCACGGTTTGTTTCATCATCATCGAGATCTCCATTACCATGCTGGCCGAAAGTTAGGCCAGAAGACAGCATCCAACGATAATCATCGGCAGCGGTTGTGACAATGATGCCTGATTCACGTGCTGGTGAAACGGGGCCATCTGTGAATAAGGGACGATCGATGAAGGTCATATATTTAGAACTCATCTTAGTATTCAAACCATATTGAATATGAGATTGACCTATCTTGACACCGAAGCGGTTTTTATCGGCGCCAAAGCGACCACCGTAGTTTATCCAAGCATCTTTAACTGATGTTTTACCGCCATTGAATTCACCTTCGAATTTATAACCCCAATTTTTGACTTTACCTTGGAAACCTAGGCGAAGCCGTCGTAACTCGGTACCCCGAATATCATCCTGGCCAGAGCCATCTTCATCTGTGTCGATGTAATCCCACATGAGGCGGCCAATAGGGCGGAATTTGTACTGACCGTCAGCACTTTCCACTTGGATTTTACCTTTAGTCGTGATTTTAGGCATTTTCAAGGCCGTGTCCGCTACTTTTTTTACTTCAGCTTTAGTTTGCTCGCCTGCTTCTTTATCTACTTTGGCTGCGTTAGCAAGTAAGTTATAATCTTGAGCAGTGATTGTGCCTTTGTCGCGAAGCACTTTTAATAAGTCCATCATAGCGTCGTTGCTTGCGTGGGCAGGCATAACTGCAGCACCTAATAACGCGCTTGCGATGAGTAGTGATGTCGATTTGATTTTCAAGGGGATATCCTCTTGGGTTAATAATAAAAAAATCGGGGTAAAGCTATCCGAGTGAGCACACAATAACGTCGAAATGTTTCAGAATGATGAATTGAGTGTGACAATTTTATGACATTGCGACATGTGTCTCTTTTTGTTGCTTTTATGCAACTGGTTTTTAATTGCTGGCGGGCTTGAATTTCGGCTATTTGTCCTTATGTATAAAATTCATAAGGTGATATTGGAAATGTGATGTTTCGTTCGTTGTTTCTGTTGTTTTTGATTGTGCCTCTGATTGAAATTTATTTCTTAATTCAGGTGGGCGATGTCATCGGTGCTGGCTGGACTATCTTTCTGGTGGTGGCTACGGCCGTGATCGGGGCCGGTTTATTACGAATGCAAGGCTTAAGTACGATGCTACGCGCGCAATCGACTTTGGCGCAAGGGCAGCTGCCTGCTTTGGCAATGATGGAAGGTTTGGTATTGCTGGTGTGTGGTGGACTATTATTGACTCCCGGATTTTTCACAGATGCTGTGGGCTTTCTGTTATTGATTCCGCCTGTCCGACAGGCCTTAATTAAAAGATTGATTGCCAAGAGCCAGTTTTCGCCTCATGGCGGTATGCCTGATTCACATCATCAAAAACAGGATGGCCATATTATAGAAGGTGAAGTTGTTGATAATGATGAAGAGCGGCATCTGAAATAAAATTTTTGCTTGTCGCTATTGAAGTTTTTATAACGAGCCCCATATATGGGGTTCAAACTTTTTTGATAGACATTTTTTGAGGATAGTGTAAATGAATATTCGTCCCCTTCATGATCGTGTGGTTGTACGCAGAATGGAAGAAGAAACAATGAGCGCCGGTGGTATTGTTTTACCAGGCAGTGCTTCAGAAAAGCCGGACCGTGGCGAAGTGATTGCGGTAGGTAAAGGTAGAATTACAGATTCAGGTGAAGTGCGTGCGATGGATGTTGCTGTTGGTGACACTGTCCTATTTAAACAATACGGCCCGACAGAAATTAAAGTCGACGGCGAAGCGTTATTGGTCATGAGCGAAGGCGATATCATCGCTGTTATTGAAGCTTAATCGTCTGTAACAATACATTATATTTAAAGCATATTAAGAGGAATAAACATGGCTGCTAAAGAAGTCAAATTTGGTACTGATGCGCGTAGTTTAATGATCAATGGTGTAAACACACTGGCTGATGCCGTAAAAGTCACATTAGGTCCTAAAGGTCGTAACGTTATTCTAGATAAGAGTTTCGGTGCACCAACGATCACGAAAGATGGTGTATCAGTTGCGAAAGAAATCGAATTAGAAAATAAATTTGAGAACATGGGTGCTCAAATGGTGAAAGAAGTGGCTTCGCATACTTCTGACGCTGCCGGTGACGGCACAACAACAGCAACCGTTTTGGCTCAAGCCATTTTGCGTGAAGGCATGAAAGCCGTTGCTGCTGGTATGAACCCAATGGATTTAAAACGCGGTATTGATAAAGCAGTTATCGCCGCTGTTGCTGAATTAGAAGGCATGTCTACAGCTTGTGATGATAATAAAGCGATTGCCCAAGTTGGTACCATCTCAGCTAACTCTGATGCTTCTGTTGGTGACATCATTGCTGAAGCGATGGGTAAAGTTGGTAAAGAAGGCGTTATCACTGTTGAAGATGGTAGCGGTTTCGAAAACGAATTAGATGTGGTTGAAGGCATGCAATTCGATCGCGGTTACCTTTCTCCGTACTTCGTGACTGATCAACAAACAATGACAGCTGATCTTGAAGATCCGTTTGTTTTATTGTTCGAGAAAAAAATCTCAAACATTCGTGAATTGTTACCAACATTGGAAGCCGTTGCACAAGCGGGCCGTCCTTTGTTAATCATTGCTGAAGATGTTGAAGGCGAAGCCTTAGCAACATTGGTTGTGAATAGCATGCGCGGTATTGTGAAAGTCTGTGCTGTTAAAGCACCTGGTTTCGGTGATCGTCGTAAAGCCATGTTGCAAGATATTGCAATCTTGACCGGCGGTACTGTGATTTCTGAAGAAGTTGGTTTAAGCCTTGAAAAAGTGACTTTAGAAGACTTAGGCTCTGCTAAGAAAATCAATATCAGTAAAGAAAATACTACTATTATTGATGGTACTGGCCGCGCTGATGAGATTGTGGCACGTGTTAACCAAATCCAAGCACAAATGGAAGAGTCTAGCTCTGACTACGATAAAGAAAAATTACAAGAACGTGTGGCTAAATTAGCCGGTGGTGTTGCAGTGATTAAAGTTGGTGCTGCCACTGAAATGGAAATGAAAGAGAAGAAAGCGCGCGTTGAAGATGCACTTCACGCAACACGTGCGGCGGTTGAAGAAGGCGTTATTGCTGGTGGTGGTGTTGCCTTGGTTCGTGCTGAAAACAGCTTAGGTGAATTGACTGGTGATAACACTGATCAAGATACGGGCATTATGTTAGCGCGTCGTGCGATGCAAGAACCGTTACGTCAAATCGCAACGAATGCAGGTGCTGAAGCATCTGTTATTTTAAATGAAGTCGGGGCAGGTAAAGGTAACTACGGTTACAACGCAGCCTCTGGTGACTATGGCGATATGATTGAAATGGGTATTCTTGACCCAACGAAAGTGACACGTACTGCATTACAAAATGCAGGCTCTGTTGCAGGCTTAATGTTGACGACTGAAGCGATGATTGCTGAAGCGCCACAGGAAGCAGCGGCAGGTGCACCGGCGATGCCTGATATGGGTGGCATGGGCGGCATGATGTAACCCGAAATTATCCTTTTCCGCAATCTCGTCGTTAGAGTCGTACTCAAATCCTCATGTGCTTAGATGCATACTCCGGTTTTCCGTGCGACTCTGCCTTGACCTTGCAAAAAATGATGAATTTCTAGTTGCCTAGAAGTAATCAAAAGCCTCGACTCTCTGTTGAAGAGCGTCGGGGCTTTTTTTTGTCTAGGGTTTGGTAAGATGGCAGCAGTTGTTATGACTTAATAACAAAGGCATTGGGATATAAGGGGCAGATTATTCATCATCGTGATCAGATGTTAGCTAATACCCGTGAGCGTATGGGTGAATATTATACGGCTAATCAAGTGTTAGGCCGGACGCAGACGATTGGTTGTGTGGCGGTGGAAATTACCCAGCGCTGTAATTTGGACTGCACATTATGTTATTTGTCTGAGCATTCGCAGTCGGTGAAAGATATTCCGATTGAGGAAGTCTTTAAACGGTTAGACGACGTGCTTGAGCACTATGGTGAAGGCACGCATGTACAAATTACCGGTGGTGATCCGACGCTTCGCAAACACACCGAATTAGTTGAAATTGTCCGTTATGCGGCCGATATTGGTTTATACCCGGCTTTGTTTACCAATGGTATCGCTGCGACGCGGACATTATTAACAAGCTTGGCGGCCGTGGGTTTGCAGGATGTGGCATTCCATGTTGATACGACGCAACGCCGCGAAGGTTATCAAACAGAAATGGATTTAAATGCCATTCGTAAGGACTATATTGCAAGGGCTCATGGTTTAGGACTCATGGTGGTGTTTAATACGACCGTGCATGACGGTAATTTTTATCATATTCCGAGTTTGGTTCGATTTTTCATTGAACAGAGCGCTGACATTGGTTTAGTGTCATTTCAATTACAGGCTGAAACGGGACGTGGTGAATGGCGTTCGCGTGATGCTTTGATCACACAGCAATCAATGAAAAAACAAATAGAGGCTGGAACGGCTCGGACATTGCCTTGGGGTGTGGTCGATTTTGGGCATAGTGATTGCCATAGCTATATGCCAACGTCGGTGGTCAATAACCAGGTGTTTCCAGTGATTGCGGAACGAAATTTATTTGGCAGGTTTTTGAGTGCTTTTGAGCATATTAGGACAGATCGGCATGCTAAGCCTTATCAAGTTGTGATGGACTATGGCTTGGCGATATTGATGCGGCCTCGGACTTGGTGGCCAGCATTGTCTTATGGGATTGGTCAGCTAAGACAGATGGGAAGACATTTGGTTTTAGGACGAGGGAAAGTCCATAAACTGTCTTTCTTTATGCAAAACTTTATGGATGCCAATGAATTAGTGCAAGAGCGTGTTGATGCCTGTTCATTTATGGTGATGACAGGGGAGGGGCCAGTGTCAATGTGTGAGCATAATGCCAAACGGGATGATTTTATTTTGAAACCGTTGATGGTGGAAAAACAAGATGGCACGACGGAGCATTATGTACCAGTGCCAGAGATACCCAAATATAAGCAGGCGAGTGGGGCGAATTAATATGTTGTTGACAGGGTTTAAGCGTTTTCTGTTATTGGTCTGTTTGTCCGGTGTGTCTTTACCGTCGATAGCGGTCACGCAGCAGGATTATCAGATTGCATTAGATCATTGGGGAAAAGTACTTGAGACATTTGTGAATGCAGAAGGGCGGACGGATTTTATTGCCTTGGCGAAGCAAATGGATGACTTACAGGCCTATGTTGATTTTGTTGCCCGAGCGAGCCCTCGCTCAAACCCATTACTATTTCCAACGGAAAAGGATGTGTTGGCTTACCATATCAATACTTATAATGCGTTGGCGATGCATAGTGTTGTAGCAGCAGGCATTCCGGCTGATTTCGATGGCTTTTTTAAGCGGTTACGTTTTTTTAAATTACGTGATATCCAAATTGGGGGCGAGTCGACATCGCTTTATGACTATGAAAATGATGTCATTAGGCCTTTAGGTGAGCCGCGTATTCATTTTGCGTTGAATTGTATGGTCAAGGATTGCCCGCGTTTGCCTCAAACGGTGTTTGTCTCAGAAACGCTAGATGAGGACTTGACGCAACTGACACGCCAGTTCTTTAATAAAGCCAAACATCTGCGACTTGATGATGCGGTATCAGTGGTTTTAGTTTCTGAAATCTTAGATTTCTATACGGAGGATTTTGTGTCTTCTGATAAGGTTCAGGATTTGCCGTATTATATTAATCAGTTTCGAGATGATGCGATTCCAGCTAACTATCGCGTTGAATTTATTGACTACGATTGGACTATTAATCAACAGCCTTAAGGGTGTCGCTAAATAACTGTGGTGTGAGATCGGCCTTTAGATAGAGTGAGTGTGCTGGCTCGCCGCTTTTGTTCAGTTTGAGATAGTGGAGCGGCTGAATCAGCTTCTTCACTTTGGTTGCTCGGCTTTGATAATGACCGTCATTACCCCAAGCGGCAATGACGATGTCTGCCGTGTTGGCTAATGTTAGCAGCCAATCATTATTATCCTTTCCTGTCACACGTTGTCGGGCTAAAAGATCCTTTGGTTTGGTGGCGCGGTAGGCAAATAAGTTAGCCATACAGACGCTGCCATAACCCCATGATTTAGCGAAGTTGATGCAGCGTATTAATGTCGGGTCATCATTTTTTTCATCTGCTGTTGAGGGGTTTAAGCCGATAAATAACACGCTGGGTTTGCTGTCATCCCATGTTCGCCAAAGGGCATAGCGGTAGCGCTGGCATGGCGAGAAAACAGCCTCTTTTTTCATTCTTCTATTTTGATAAATTGACCTGTTTGGGCGGTAGTGCCCATGGCTGTTTTGAGATCTTGATTTGAGAGTGCAAGGGCATAGCCGAGTACACCGCTGCCAATGATGACGGTATCGTAGCCGTCGATATTGTTATCAAGTAAGACGGTTAGCGTGTCTGGTAAGGCAAGTGGTGGCACTGCGCCAATGATGTAACCGGTGGCTTGTTCAACTTGGTCGAAGTCGGCCATTTTAAGTTTTCGTTCACCGAGGTGTTTTCGGAGTGAGGCCCAGTCGGCCCGTCCGCCACCGGCGACAGCAAGTAAAACGAAAGTGTCTGACCCTGTTTTGAATACTAGGCTGCGGACGACTGAAGCGGGGTCGCGTCCTTCGGCCTGTAGTAATGCTTCAAGATTTCTGACAGGCTTGTTATCTTCAGTGAGTGGAATAGTAATGACATCATAGGGAATATTGTGTTGATGAAGCATGTCAGTGACAGGGGATGAAATGAACTCGCTCATGGTTGAGACCTTTAACAAGAAGTATGATGTGTTATTAGCCTAAATCTTATCTTAATGTGGTGCAAATGAGATATTTATGGTGTTGAGGCGGTCTATAAAGTGAACCGTCTTGTTATTCGTCGTGAGATTGATGACAATGGCTGCAAGATGGTCACTGACTAGTGATAAGTACGGTAATTTGATATTGGAGAAAATATGAAACAGATATTGATGTGGGTGATGGCTTTTGCAATGAGTATTGGGTTTGCACAGGCCGAATTGCATGATGATAAGCCTTTTGCTGAAACACATATCATTATGCAAGTCAGTGATGCTGAGCCTGTTCATTATCAGGCGGTATTGGATATTTCTAATAATTTAACCAAACGTTACGGCCAAGAAGTGATTGATATTGAAGTCATTGCCTTTGGTGTGGGTCTACCTTTAGTTTTTGCTGGGGAGAATGATAAGTTCGCTGAACGCATTGCGAGTTTACAAGAACACGGTGTACGTTTTTATGTGTGTGGTAATACCTTGGATACGATAGAAAGAAAGCATGGCAAACGTCCTGAACTGTTGCCGGGTGTTGAAGTAGTTCAAACAGGTGTGAAGTTTTTAATAGATGAAATTCAAAAAGGCTATATCCCAATTCATCCTTGAAGCGAGGAAATAGCCCTGAATTGATGGTTTATTGGCTTATTTTTTTATCAGGCTAATAAGCCATAATAATATTGCAGCACCGGCGGTGGCTGTAATAATTGATCCAATAAGGCCACCGGCAGAAATATCAAGTAAGGTAAATACGAAGCCACCAATAAAAGCACCGATGACGCCGATAATGATATTAGGAATGAGGCCTGCCCGACCGCCTTTCATGAGTGTACCGGCGAGCCAACCTGCAACGGCGCCAATGGCTAAAAAGGTGACTATGTCCATATTGATTGCTTTGTAGTGTGGTTATTTTGGACTCAAGATGCTGTCGGTTAGGTTCTTGAGTTTAAATGTCGCCGAATTACCAAGCTAATTGGAGTCTTGAGTAGTAACTGGTATCGAGACTATCACGACCTACGGCAGGAATGCTTTTATAATCATGCCGTAAACCTAAGTGCAATTGCCAGTAGTCTGAAAACCCCAGTGGTATTTCAATACCTGAATCATGGGTTAATAAGTAATCACCAAAATCGCTAATAGCAGGCGTGTAGGCCAAGGTGTTTTTAATCTGGCTCAACTTGCAAACTGCCAAAAATGGGCTAAACCGAAGTCGAGTGTAGGGGATTGTTCAGTGTTGCCGTCATTAAAGCTTTCATGACGATAGCCGAGATCTGTGCGTAATACAAGTGAGTGCTCTGGCGTGTTAAACACGCGGTAATTTAAGCCGGCACCGATGAGGGCACGTAGATCTAAATTTTCAAAATCATCGCGCTCTAATTCCGCTCGGGTATACCAACCCCATGGGGCATTTGAATAGGATGTGTAGTCCGTCCCAACGATAATTTCATCGGAGGTATCAATGCCATTTTGTTTCGCTTTATCGATTGAAGCATAAAACAATAAGGCATCATCTTTACCTACAAGTTTTGCTGCTAAAGCCAGTCCAATGCCTAATTCTTCCGAGTTACCTTTTTTGCCTGCGATATCAACGCCTGCGTCATAAGATCATCTTCTGAGGGCCGCATTATTCTCCTCTTCAAAACGGACAATTTGGGGATCTTTCTGACCGAGTGACCAACCTTCTGAAATAGCATCAAGCTGTGTCGTCAGCCCGGCATCAGCGGTTTAATAGCCAGTTCACCTTGTGCTTGGTGTTGGACAGTATCGCTCAAAGTGGTGCCGCTATTTAGCCGGAACGGTAAGGGCTGTTCGGATGAAAACTCCAATATTTTGTCACGTTGCAAGGTGATCTCACTGGCATAGTCGGTGTTTAATATGAGCGTGTCTTTGGTGATTTGGCTGATGGTGCCAGTGAGCATGCCGCCATCTTTGGTTTCTACGTGATCCAAAGCGAAACTGGTACTGGCGAAACTTAAACAAAAAAGTATGGGAATGGAAAGGCGTTTCATGGTGCTGCTAATCCTTATATTGTGTGGATAAAAATCATGCATATTAACAATGGCTGACTTAATTTGAACTGAACAGATGTTCTTGACTCGAACGGTGTTGGTGCATTTTATCCTTGGACTAAATTTAAAATTTGGCCGAGTTTACACGGTTAAGTTAATGAGAATGTTATTGGCGGGGTGATTGATGATGTTTTAGACATAAGAGACAGGTTAAGATAAGGTCATTTTAGACGTCATAAATTAAAGAGGTAATGGCTCAGATGAATCCTGCTTTTGAACAATGGCAAGTGTTGCTAGCCGACGATACGATGCTGATTGATTCAGCAGATAGGGTTTTAAATGGCAGTGATTATGCCCGACAGTGGGGAGAACGTAATCCCGACCGGGCATCGGCACTTTTTGCATCGGGTGATGTACAAGATGCTTATACCTTATCGGGTTATGACAGCCGATTGGAGATGCAATTACACGGTGTACTTGATGAGGCAGTATTGCAGCAACAGCTACGTTATTTCCGTCAAAGAGAAATGGTTAGAATCATCTGGCGTGACTTATCGGGTTGGGCTGATTTGGCTGAGACAGTCCGTGAATTGTCAGCACTAGCAGATGCGTGTATTCAACAGGCGTTGGCAAAACTGTATGGCTGGCACTGCGAGAGCCTAGGGACGCCGTTTGATGACAATGGCGAGCCACAAAATCTTGTTGTCCTAGGTATGGGAAAGTTAGGTGCTGGTGAGTTAAATTTGTCTTCAGACATTGATTTGATATTCACGCATGCCAGTCCGGGCAACACGCAAGGCGGCCCGCGAAGTGTGAGTCATGAGGTCTTTTTTACGCGCTTAGGGCAAAAGCTCATTCAAGCGCTAGATAATGTGACGACCGATGGTTTTGTTTTTCGTGTAGATATGCGATTACGCCCTTTTGGCGACAGTGGCGCTTTGGTCAGTTGTTTTGATGCAATGGAAGATTATTATCAAACACAGGGCCGTGAGTGGGAACGTTACGCGATGATTAAGGCCCGTGTTATTACGGGTAATGATGCTGAAAAAGAGAACTTGACGAGTTTGCTAAAACCGTTCGTTTATCGACGCTATTTAGATTATGGCGTCTTTGATTCATTGCGTGAAATGAAGGGCATGATTGTCAGCCAGTTACGCCGAAAAGGTGTGGAAGACAATATTAAGCTGGGTGTCGGCGGTATTCGTGAAATTGAGTTTATTGGTCAAGTTTTTCAGCTGATCTATGGTGGGCGAGATCAGCCATTACAACAACGGCCTATTTTGACTATTTTGGACTTATTGGCCGAACGTCAATGTTTATCTGAACAAGCGGTGGATGATTTAAAGCAAGCCTATGCATTTTTACGGCGTACAGAACACCGCATACAAGCTTTTGCAGATCAACAAACCCATTTGTTACCTAGTGATGATGAAGGTTTATTACGGCTTGCCCAACTGATGGACTTTGATAGCACGGCTGATTTTCTGTGTGATTTAAATGCGCACAGGGAGCAGGTTCAAGACCATTTTGAGCAGATATTGACGTCGCCGCAGGCGGAAGCGCAGCCGGTCGAAGAAACGTCATTGTTTTCATCAACGACAGAGGAGAAGGTGGCTTATTTAGCTGAATTAGGGTTTGAACAAACACAACAAGGTGTTGCATTAATATTAGGCCTGTTTGATAACCATGCTTATCGCAATTTGGGTGAAGTTGAGCATCAGCGTTTGGCAACGTTATTGCCCTTATTGGTTAAGGCGGCATCTCATGTTGCTAACCCAGATGATTGTTTAAATCGTTTAATACCGTTGGTGGAGAGTATTTTACGCCGCAGTGCTTATATGTCGTTACTGGTCGAGAATTCTTTAGCGTTATCGCAACTGGTGAAGCTGTGTGCCGCGAGTCCATGGATTAGCAGTCAATTAGCCCGGCACCCGATGTTATTGGATGAGTTATTGGATCCCCGGACTTTGTATGACGTGCCTGACCGTGGACAGCAAGTGAATAAATTAGCGGATTGTATTGCAACGGTAGACAAGACTGATCTAGAGCAGCATATGTCTTTGTTACGAGAATTTCGGCAAATTACTGCTTTGCATGTGGCCGCTGCTGATGTGACACAAGTGTTGCCGTTAATGCGCGTGGGTGATCAGTTGACTGAATTGGCAGAGATTCAGTTAGAACAGGTGTTGGCATTATCGTGGCAACATTTAGTGGCGCATCATGGCCGACCACCTTGTACTGATAATGATGATTTGTCTCAATGTGGTTTTTCAGTATTGGCTTATGGCAAACTAGGGGGGCTTGAACTGGGTTATGGCTCGGACTTGGATTTGGTCTTTTTGTTTGATGATAAGACCAATATCGGCATGACTGACGGTGCGAAACCGGTTGAACCATTGATGTTTTACACTCGCTTGGCACAACGTATGATCCATTTAATGAATACGGTGACGGCTGGCGGTATTTTATACGAAGTCGATATGCGTTTGCGGCCAAATGGTCAATCAGGCTTGTTGGTGGCAGATATATCTGGTTTTGAAGTGTATCAAAAACAAGATGCTTGGACATGGGAGCATCAAGCCTTAGTGCGGGCGCGTTGTGTGGCCGGTGATACGATACTTTCTAAAAAAATCAAAGGGGTTCGGGCTGAAATTTTGGCTCAAAAACGTGATTTAACAACTTTGATAAAAGATGTCAGCGAGATGCGTGCTAAAATGCGCGAACAATTGAATAAAAGCACGGCTGAATTATTTGATTTGAAGCAGGGTGAGGGCGGGATTACTGACATTGAGTTTATGGTGCAGTATGCTGCGCTAGCATGGTCTTCAGATTGGGAAAGCTTGCTGGTTTATACTGATAATATACGCATGTTAGAGGCGTTAAAAGCGTCGGATAAATTGAGCAAGCATGATAGTAATATGTTGGCTGGGGCGTATCGTTTTTATCGGAAATTGGCGAATCATTGTATTTTGCAAGAAGAACCTGCGGTGGTACCGCTTGAACAAGTGGCTGCGTACCGGACGCAAGTGGCAGGTATTTGGCAACGTTGGTTTGGGTGAGAGCCTAGTTTTAAGACACGAATTTATAGAGAAGTAGAAATTATGGCAGTTGTAACAATGGCGGATCGTGATGGCACTATCTGGTTAGACGGTGAGTTAATTCCTTGGCGAGATGCAAAAGTCCATTTGTTAACGCATACCTTGCATTATGGTTTAGGTGTTTTTGAAGGTGTCCGAGCCTATAAAACCGATCAAGGTGCGGCAATTTTCCGTTTGCAAGAACATACCGATCGCTTATTCCGCAGTGCGAAAATTATGGGCATGGCGATGCCATTTGATAAAGATGTCATTAATGAAGCACAAAAAACCGCAGTGCGTGAAAACAAACTGGAGTCTGCTTATATTCGGCCAATGTGCTTTTATGGCAGTGAAGGTATGGGGATTCGGGCTGACAATTTGCGGACACACGTGATGGTGGCGGCATGGGACTGGGGATCATATCTCGGTGAAGAGAATATGAAAAATGGAATTCGGATTAAGACGTCTTCTTTTACCCGTCATCACGTCAATATTACGATGTGTAAAGCCAAAGCAAACGGCAACTACATGAATTCGATCATGGCATTACAAGAAGCCGTGACGGATGGTTATGATGAAGCGTTATTACTCGACTCAGAAGGCTTTGTCGCTGAAGGCAGTGGCGAGAACTTCTTTATGGTCCGTGATGGTGTGCTTTTCACACCAGAATTAACGTCGGCATTAGAAGGTATTACGCGTGCTACAGTAATGACGCTGGCTGCTGATATCGGTTTGAAAGTGGTAGAGAAGCGTATTACTCGTGATGAAGTTTATGTTGCTGATGAAGCGTTCTTTACGGGTACAGCTGCCGAAGTGACGCCGATTCGTGAATTAGATAATCGCAGTATTGGTAATGGCGGGCGTGGGCCTATTACAGAGCAATTACAAACAATGTATTTTGATCAGGTCTATGATCGCAGTGGTGATTATCGCCATTGGAATGATCACGTTGGCTAGTGCAAAGATAATGCAGATAGAAGTGTAAAGAAAAGAGGGTATAGCATGGCTGGTCATAGTAAGTGGGCAAACATTCAGCACCGTAAAGGTGCTCAGGATGCAAAGCGTGGTAAGTTATTTACCAAGTTCATTCGTGAAATCACGGTTGCGTCTAAGGAAGGGGGCAGTGACCCCGATAATAACCCACGATTGCGTGCTGCGATTGATAAAGCCTTAAGCGGTAATATGACGCGCGATGTGATTGAACGTGCGACAAAGCGCGGTGCAGGTGAGTTAGAAGGCGTGACTTACGAAGAAATTCGTTATGAAGGCTATGGGCCAAGTGGTATCGCCATCATGCTGGATTGCCTAACAGATAATCGTAACCGGACAGTCGCTGCAGTGCGTAATGTTTTCACTAAGCGTGGTGGCAATATGGGGACAGATGGCAGTGTTGCTTATTTATTTCATAAAAAAGGCATTATTTCTTATCCAACAGGCACAGATGAAGATGTAGTGATGGAAGGGGCCTTAGAGTCTGGTGCTGATGATATTGTGACGAATGAAGACGGTACGATAGATGTCTTTACAGCGCCCGAAGATTACGCTGCGGTAAAAGATGCTTTAGATCACGCGGGCTTGGAAGCCGTTTCCTCAGCCGTCACAATGCACCCAGAGACAACGGTTGTACTGGATGTTAAGGATGCAGGGAAAGCGTTGGCGATGATTGATGCATTTGAAGATTTGGATGATGTGCAGGATGTTTACACTAATGCCGACTTTTCTGATGACGTCATGGCGCAATTAAGTGACGATGCAGATGCGGGTTAATTAGGCCGTTATTGATGCCCCGTATTCTAGGTGTCGACCCTGGTTCGAGAAAAACGGGCTTTGGTATTATTGAGCTTAATAATCGAAAAATAGAACATGTTATCAATGGCCGCTTGATGGTCGGAGATGGTTATTTCCCTGATAGGCTAGGACAAATATTTATTGGTTTAACGGAGCTGATAGAACGTTATAAGCCAGATATGATGGCCATTGAGAAAGTGTTTTTACATAAAAATGCAGACTCAGCATTGAAACTAGGACAAGCGCGTGGCGCTGCTATTTGTGCTGGTGTTAACCATAACTTGCCCGTCCATGAATATACCGCCACCCAAATCAAAAAAGCGGTGGTCGGTAATGGCCATGCGAAAAAAGACCAAGTGCAATATATGATGTCGATTATTTTAACCTTGCCAGAACTGCCGGACGAAGATGCGGCCGATGCGTTGGCCTGTGCGATAACGCATGCTAATTTTGCCGATGTCAGTGGCACAAAAAACAGTAAGCTACCAGAAGGCATGCGTACTTCTCGTCGTGGGGGGCGTTACGGCAGATGATTGGGCGGCTACGCGGGATCATTCTTGACAAGCAGGCGCCAGATTTGGTGCTTGATGTGCAAGGCGTTGGCTACGAAGTGGCTGCTCCGATGTCGACATTCTGTCACTTACCAGCAGTGAACGAAGAGGTCAGTCTTTTTACCCACTTGATCGTCCGAGAAGATGCGCAATTACTCTACGGTTTTGCCACTGTTCGCGAGCGATTATTGTTTCGCAGTTTATTAAAAGTTAATGGCGTCGGTGCAAAACTGGCCTTGACCATTTTATCAGGCAGCGATGTGGATGATTTTGCCCGGAGTGTTCAAGAAGGTGATGCGGCGAGTCTGATAAGGCTGCCGGGTGTTGGTAAAAAGACAGCAGAGCGACTTATTATCGAAATGCGTGATCGTTTGAAACAAGTCAGCGGTGCAATGGGGTTGAAACCAGTTGTATCCGAAGCGGCTAAATTGGCCGGGGCGAAAGATGAGGCGATTGAAGCGCTTGTGGCCTTGGGTTACAAGCCTACTGAAGCAGATAAAATGGTCAGAGTTGTTGCGGGTGAGAGTTTGAATACCGAAGAACTCATTAGGCAAGCATTACAAAGTAAGTGAATATTTACTACTCAAATTTATCCTGACATACCACGTCTAAAAATAACAGTGTGAAGATGGCGCTGGTTTGAGATAATGTCTCTATTCTTTATGGCCCTGTAGGAAAACGAGATGGAAGATCGCTTTATCTCTGCTGTCTCTCAACTTGATGAAGCGCATCAAGATCAAGATACAGCTATTCGACCTGCTCGCCTTGCAGATTATATAGGCCAACCCGTTGTGCGTGAACAAATGGAATTATTTGTTTCTGCCGCTCGACAACGTGGCGAAGCATTAGACCACACCTTAATTTTTGGTCCTCCCGGTTTGGGTAAAACGACTTTAGCTAATATTATTGCCAATGAAATGGACGTTAATGTAAAGCAAACCTCTGGCCCGGTATTAGAACGGCCGGGTGACTTGGCTGCGTTATTAACCAACCTAGAACCTAACGATGTTTTGTTTGTGGACGAAATTCATCGTTTAAGCCCGATTGTCGAAGAAGTGTTGTATCCAGCAATGGAAGATTACCAATTGGATATTATGATTGGTGAAGGACCTGCTGCACGTTCTATTAAGCTAGAGTTAGAACCGTTTACGTTAGTTGGTGCCACGACGCGCGCGGGTTCATTGACATCACCGCTGCGAGATCGTTTTGGCATCGTGCAGCGTTTAGAGTTTTATTCGCCGGAAGACTTGAGCACGATTGTACAACGGAGTGCGCGTATTTTTGGCGTTGAATTGGATGTCAGTGGTGCCGTCGAAATAGCGCGGCGCTCTCGTGGTACACCGCGCATTGCGAATCGTTTATTGCGTCGGGTCCGTGATTACGCTGAAGTGAAGTTTGATGGTCAGATTACCGTTGAAGTGGCACGGCAGGCATTAGATTTATTAGATGTCGATGATAATGGCTTTGATATGTTGGATAGAAAGCTTCTGAAGGCCATTATTGAGAAATTTGAAGGTGGCCCAGTCGGGATTGATAACTTGGCGGCTGCGATTGGCGAAGAACGCGGTACGATCGAGGATGTGTTGGAACCTTATTTGATTCAAGAAGGTTTTATTATGCGTACACCGCGTGGCAGAGTGGCGACTAAGCGTGCTTGGTTGCATTTAGGACTGTCAGCCGATTCAGCGAAAACACACGATGGTTGAATTTGATTGGCCTGTCCGAGTTTATTATGAAGATACTGACTCAGGCGGTGTGGTTTATCACGCCCAATATTTGAATTTTATGGAGCGGGCTCGAACTGAATGGTTGCGTAGCCTGGGTTTTGAGCAAGATGTCTTGATTGACCAACACCAATGCATTTTTGCTGTGCATTCAATGCAGGTTCAATTTAAACGTCCAGCGCGCTTTAATGATGCTTTAATTGTCCGTAATAGTCTGGTGTCGGCACAAGGTGCCAGTTTGCTGTTTGACCAGAAAGTTTTTTGTAATGATGGACTGTTGTGCCAAGCTGAGGTCAAAGTGGCTTGTTTGGATGCAATTCGATTTCGGCCGATGCAGATTCCTGCTTTTATGATGACGGAGTTACAAAGGTGAATGTTGATCTCTCAATGATAACGTTGATTTCAGAAGCCAGTTTAGTGGTGAAACTGGTGATGTTGGCGTTGCTCGCTATTTCGGTTTATTCGTGGCTATTGATTTTCAAAAAGCGCAATGAACTGATCCAAGCGAAACAAGATGCTGACTCTTTCGAGGATAAATTTTGGTCGGGTAATGAACTCAATAAGCTTTATGAAGATATTTCTTCACGTCCTCATGCGAGTCACGGGATGGAAGGGATATTCGAGGTCGGATTTAAAGAATTTGTTCGGCTAAAAAAATCTGGACCTGATTCCGCTATCGTACTGGAAGGGGCGCAACGCGTGATGCGTATCTCTTTGGCCAGAGAAGTGGATCAATTAGAGATGTCATTACCTTTTTTAGCAACCGCGGGATCAACGAGTCCTTATATAGGCCTATTCGGTACGGTCTGGGGGATTATGAATTCTTTCAGAGCGTTGGGTAATGTGCAGCAAGCAACATTAGGGATGGTCGCACCGGGGATTGCAGAAGCACTGATTGCGACAGCAATGGGTTTATTTGCCGCGATACCAGCTGTGATTGCTTATAACCGTTATTCACACGAAGTAGAACGTTTGATTAATCGATATGATACGTTCTTAGAAGAGTTTTCTTCTATTTTACAGCGTCAACATGATTAAGTTGGATCATTAATCATGGCACTTCATTATCAAAGACGACAACGCCGGAAGCCGATGGCTGAGATCAATGTTGTACCTTATATTGATGTGATGTTGGTTTTGCTGATTATTTTTATGATTACGGCACCGATGTTAACGCAAGGTGTACAGGTTGATTTGCCACAGGCCAGTGCGAACCCCGTTGAACCCAGTGATGATAATAGCGAACCATTGATTGTGTCTGTTGATGCACAAGGTTTGTTTTATGTGGGGATTGGCGATAAACAAGGTGACCCGATTGGGTCAGATGCTTTGCGTTCAAAAGTGAGTGCTGTATTGGGTCGCAGCCCGAATACACCCGTGATGGTCAAGGGTGATACGGCTGTTGATTATGGCCGCGTTGTTGCTTTAATGGCATTGCTACAAGATGCGGGCGCGCCGAGTGTGGGTTTAATTACACAAGCGACGGAGCTTGAACGAGGCGACAATTAAGCCAGTATGAAAAAGCAATGGATAGAAAATATTATTGCAGGTACTTATGCCGTTGCCTTACATATTATTTTGGTGGTTTTGTTGTTTATGGGTTTTGATTCTGCCTCAGAAACGGTCGTGATGCCGGCGGCAGTGAATATCGTTCAAGCCACGGTGATTGATGAGCAGCAAGTATTAGATGATATTTCTGATAAAAAAGGCCGAATTGAAGAGCAAAAAACAGCAGAAACGGCCCGGTTAGAAGCGATTAAACAAAAAGAAGCTGAGGCGAAAGCCGAGAAAGAGAAAGCCGCACTTGAACGTGAAAAAGAAAAGTTAAGAATAGAGCAAGAAAAGCAGCGCAAACTCGATCAAAAACGTGAGAATAAAATTGCCGAACAGAAAAAACGAGATGAAGAAGTCAAACGTAAAGTCGAAGCCGAGAAAGCCCGTTTAGCTGAAGAAAAACGACAAGTAGAAGAGAAAAAAGCGGCAGAACTTAAAAAGCAGAAAGAACAAGAGGCGCAGAAGCAGAAAGCTGAAGAGGCCAAGAAGTTAAAGGCGGAAAAAGACCGCAAGGCAGCGGAAGAGAAAAAACGACAAGCGGCTGAAAAGAAACGCTTAGCGGATGAAGAAAAGCGAAAAAAAGCAGAAGCAGACCGGCTGTTGCAGGAAAGCTTGGCCACTGAAGAACGCGAACGTGAAGAACGTCGAATTTCAGGTGTTGTGAATCAACATATGGGGATGATTCGCCAACGCATTAAACGCTATTGGAGTGAACCAGGCAATGCGACAAAAGGCATGCAATGCACATTGCGAGTGAGCTTATTGCCGGGTGGCGATGTCAGACAAGTTACCGTGGTTAAAAGTAGTGGTAATGCTATTTTTGATAGAACAGCGGAGTCAGCAGTATATAAAGCTGCACCTTGGCTGCAACCGAGTGATCCAAAGGCGGCCGCAGCGTTACGAGATTTCACATTTGTTTTTAACCCTAAGTAAAAGGGCAGAATTATGATCAGAAGCTTATTAATCGGATTGTCGCTATTTGCGATGCTCATGCCATGGCAAGCCCGAGCCGAATTGGTTATCGAAATTACCGGTGGTTCAGAAGCGGCATTACCGATAGCCGTTGTGCCATTCGGCTATGAGGGGTTTACGGCATCGGAAAATATTTCGGCCATTGTTAGAAACGACTTGGAACGAAGCGGACGCTTCGCGCCTTTGCCACAACAAGATTTGATTTCGTCACCACATGAAAAAAGTGAAATCAATTTTAAGGATTGGCGGTTATTACGTTCAGAGGGACTATTGGTTGGTAAAGTCAGTAGTGTTGATGGTCAGACTTATCAAGTGCAATTCCAGTTGTTTGATGTTTATAAGGCGCAACAGTTAGTCGGTAAGCGTTATCAGGTGCCAGCTTCAGGTTTACGCCGGGTAGCACATCAAATTGCCGATCAAGTTTATCAAGCATTGACGGGCGAGCAAGGCGTGTTTTCTACGCGTTTAGTGTTTGTTTCTGTGCTTAAAAATGCCGATGGTAGCCGTCGTTATGCATTACAAATCTCTGATTCTGACGGGGCAAACCCACGTACTGTTTTGCAATCTAAGCAACCGATATTATCGCCAAACTGGTCTCCAGAAGGAGAACGTTTAAGTTATGTGTCTTTTGAAAATGGCAAAGCTGAAATCTTTATCCAAGAGATGCGGAGTGGTAAAAGAACGGCTTTGGCGACCTTTAAAGGTTTAAATAGTGCACCGAGTTGGTCGCCAGATGGTCGAAAATTAGCGATGACGTTGTCGAAAGGCGGGAATCCTGAAATTTACGTGATGGATATTTCGACCAAAGCCTTGACCCGCGTGACCCATAGTTCTCAATCGATTGATACAGAAGCTGTTTGGATGCCTAATGGTCATGAGCTAGTGTTTACTTCAGATAGAGGTGGGCGGCCACAGATTTATAAAGTACCTGCAACCGGCGGTCGAGCCGAGCGCTTGACGTTTGAAGGCCGTTACAATGCGTCGCCGGATATCTCGGCTGATGGTCGTTATTTGACGATGATGCATGCTTTGAAAGGCAAATTTTATATTGCGGTGCAGGACTTGGAAACCGGTGCAGTGAATGTATTAACAGAGCGCGGTAAGGATGAGTCGCCGAGCTTTGCGCCTAATGGACGCCTGATCCTGTATGCTACAGAGCAAAATGGCAAAGGTATTCTGGCGGCAGTGTCTGTTGATGGCAATTTTCATCAACGTTTAGGCGAAACAGGTATTGATGTGCGTGAACCAGCTTGGTCACCAATCAGAAAATAAATAATCAGCAGGAGTCTTCCTATGAAATTAGTTAAATTAAGTTCAATTGCTTTTGCACTAGTCTGGTTGTCAGGCTGTAATACCTTGGGCCTGAATGGCAGTGATGATGGTTTGATGGATGGCGAAGGTGGTGTCGTTGTTGAAGATCGCGGCGTATCAACCGATGGTATTGATGGCAGTGGTGTTAACGGCACGGATATCGGCGATGGCGCTGAGACGCAAGTCATTGTCGGTGAAGGTGCTTATCAGGGCGATAGTCTTGATGATCCTGCCAATGCTTTGTCGAATCGAGTTGTTTACTTTGAATATGATAGTAGTTCGGTCCGAGAGCAAGACTATTTAACATTAGAAGCACATGCTGCATTTTTGGCTGATAACCCAAGTGCACGTGTTCGTTTGGAAGGGCATACTGATCAACGTGGTTCTCGTGAATATAACTTAGCATTAGGTGAGCGTCGTGCTTTGGCAATTCGCCAGATTCTAATGATTCAAGGCGCGAGTGCTAATCAATTTCAAGTGACAAGCTTTGGTGAAGAGCGGCCACAAAATGAAGGGGATGGCGAAGCAAATTGGCAAAATAATCGTCGTGTTGAGTTAATTTACACAGGCCGATAATGATGAGAAATGTATTGAAAAAAGCGCTGATTGTTAGCGTATTGGTTGCACCAATGACGGTTCAAGTTGCTTGGGCTGATGATGACGTCTTGCTAGAACGCATTGCGCGATTAGAGCGGATAGTCAAAGGCCAAGGTTTAGTGTCTTTACTCGGACGTGTGGATCAGTTACAAAATGAAGTGCAACGTCTCAATGGTGACAATGAGACCTTGAGACATCAGCTTGAAACAATGAAGCGTCGTCAACGTGAGATGTATATTGATTTAGACGGCCGTTTGCAATCAAATATGACCGTAATAGCACCAACGCAAGCACTGGGTAAGACAGCATTACAGCCGGTGATTACTGAAACAGTTGATGTGCCAAAACCTACTGTGTCGGTTGTTGAAAAATCAACAAAGACGGCAACTAAAGCTGTTAAAGCGAAGGTGTCGACTCCAAGACCAGCGTCACCGGTGGCTTTTGAAAATGGTGAGGCGGCTTACCAAGCGGCTTTACAGGCATTGCGTGGTGGACAATATGAAGATGCGATCGCCGCATTGTCTGTTTTTCCTGAGCAATATCCACAAAGTAGCTATTTGCCCAATGCTTACTATTGGCAAGGTGAAGCGAACTATGTCTTACGGAATTTTGATGCGGCTATTACGGCGTTTCAAGTGGTAATAGAGCAGTTTCCGGTTAGTAGCAAGGTCGCTGATGCCATGTTAAAACAAGGCTTTAGTCAATATGAACTGGGCCAAGTCGATATGGCAACGGCCAATTTAAGTAAAGTGATGGATGAGTATCCAACGACGTCTGCGGCGCGGTTGGCGAAAGTGCGTTTAGAACGTATAGAAAAAGAGGCTAATTAAGCTTTAGGTTCATTATGTCGCTCCAATGTCGCGTTACAGAAATATTTTATTCCTTACAAGGTGAAACGAGAACCGTTGGCTTGCCGACTGTTTTTGTGCGCCTGACAGGTTGCCCACTCCGCTGTACGTTTTGCGATACTGCTTATGCTTTTCATGGCGGTGAAAAAATGGACAACAGTGACATTGTGGCCAAAGTTGAAAGTTATCACCCGCGTTATGTCACCGTGACGGGCGGTGAGCCGCTGGCTCAAAAGGATTGTTTTCCTTTATTGACATCTTTGTGTGATCTTGGCGTGGAAGTCTCGCTCGAAACCAGTGGGGCAATAGATATTACTGATATTGATCCGCGCGTGGTGTGTGTGATGGACTTAAAGACGCCAGGTTCCGGAGAAGAAGCCAAAAACCGCTATGACAATATTGCGTTGTTAAATCCGACCGATCAGATTAAGTTTGTAGTCTGTCACCGTGAAGATTATGACTGGGCGGTGAAGAAGTTGGCAGAGTATCGTTTAAGTGAGCAATGTGAAGTACTATTTTCACCTATTCATGGTGAGTTGAGCCCAGCAGACTTAGCGGATTGGATAGTCGAGGACAATTTACCGGTTAGGATGCAACTTCAAATACACAAATATTTGTGGAACGACGAGCCTGGCCGATGAAACGTGCCGTTGTCTTATTATCCGGTGGTCTAGATTCTGTCACTGCCTTAGCCATGGCGAGAGAGCAAGGTTTTGAGTGTTATACCTTGAGCTTTAATTATGGGCAACGTCATCATGCTGAATTGAATGCGGCCAAGATACTGTCGCGGCAAAATGGGGCTATAGACCATAAAGTTATTGATATCGACCTAAGTGCGATTGGTGGTTCAGCATTAACTGATTCAAATATAGCGTTGCCGGAACAGTATGAAGCAGGTATTCCTGTTACTTACGTGCCTGCGAGGAACACTGTTTTTCTTTCAATTGCTCTAGGCTGGGCCGAGGTGTTGTCTGCTCACGCGATATTTGTCGGCGTGAATGCGGTTGATTATTCGGGGTATCCAGATTGTCGGCCTGAGTTTGTTAGTGCTTTCGAGCAATTGGCTAATCTGGCGACTAAGGCCGGAGTAGAAGGCCAGACGTTAACGGTAAAAGCACCTTTAATGGCAATGACCAAGGCTGATATTATTCAACAAGGTCTTAGGCTGGGTATCGATTACAGTCAAACCGTCTCTTGTTACCAGGCCGATCTTGATGGCAAAGCTTGCGGAAAATGCGATTCTTGTCGTTTTCGGCGGCAAGGTTTTGAGCAAGCAGGCGTGATTGATCCAACACGTTACCAATAGGGTTACCGGTTGGATAGTGGGCTAACTGTGTCATAGACGAGTCAAGCGTTGGTCATATAAGTAGTCGCAGCGGTTCAGCGTTATCGTTATTTTTTACGCAAAAGGCCCCATTTTTACGCTTTATTCGTTTTTAGACTTGCCATTTCTGATAAATCGGGTATTATTTCGCGCTTGGTTTGGGCCGTTAGCTCAGTTGGTAGAGCACCGGACTTTTAATCCGATGGTCCCGCGTTCGAGTCGCGGACGGCCCACCAAATTTATATCTTCAATCTGTTTGTATTTCAGCTTTTTAAATTAGTTTTAGAATTCAGCAATAACAGATTGACAGCGCAGCGAGAGGCTGTATAATTCTCGCTTCTTTGTAGCAGACATGGCGTTGCGACAAAGCGCTCTTTAAAAAAATAATACCAAGTAATCTATGTGGATACTTGCATTGGGTCAATTCTTA
>Ga0209602_1000364_pt1 | contig 43846 bp, 37 predicted proteins | sample COGITO_mtgs_1205_3_FD_184810 | JGI IMG/M metagenome (GOLD analysis project Ga0209602, IMG submission 184810) | Pelagic marine microbial communities from North Sea - COGITO_mtgs_120524 (SPAdes) (version 2) | ecosystem: Environmental > Aquatic > Marine > Epipelagic ...
GCCGGACGGAGGACCGGAAGGTGGACCGCTGGGAGGGCCGGACGGAGGACCGGAAGGTGGACCGCTGGGGGGGCCGGACGGAGGACCGCTGGGTGGGCTGGAAGTTGGTTTTGGTGAAGAGGGAAGTGGGGGTGGGGTAGAGGCTGTAGCAGGGGCTGGTTTTGCTTTTTCAACGGGCTCTGGTACGCTAAGCGGTTGAGGTTCAAGCTCAGGCACTGGTTCAGGCTCTGGCTCTGGCTCAGCTGCTGGTGGCGTAGGGGGAGTCAAAGGTGTCAGCGGCTTGAGCGGTGCAAGCAGTGGGTCTGGACGGCTGGCAGCGGCGGCCGGTGTTGGTTCAACCGCTGCAGGTTTTTCGCTCTGCCACGGTGGCGTTCGAGGTCCGTCTTCTTCGTCTGCGCTTCCGGATTCACCAAGAATCACCTTTGTTGAACCGCCCTCACTGTTTTCACCAAAATACGACGTCATCGTGATGGTTTCAGCATCAATAATGCCTCGTTCTTCGGTCGTACCAAAATCATCGAGATGGTTATCAAATGCTCCACTGAACAGAGTCGAGCCGATCGCATTGCCCATTTTCCGACCCTTATTTGCCTGGAATTCAAAGTCGGCGGCGTATGGGCCCAATGAAATCGCATGACCGCCCCCGTTGAATTCAAACGTCCATTCTCCGGCGTCAATCGAAGCTTCAAACTTGAATTGTCGTGTCAATCCAGGCCCGATGGAACTGATGCCATCAATGGGCTCAAACCGTTGACCTTTGTCACTCACCAGAGCAGCGGATAAACCTCCGACCGGAATGGCGGATTCATTCGTCAATTCAATAACGACCATGATGATGTCTTCATCATCATCATCAATCTCCATCGAGACCGATTGAAGGGAAGTGCTCAGGGAGCCTGCTCGGGCGCTGTGGTCATCGCTCATGCATTCTCACCAACCGGCACTGAGAGGTGGCTGTACTTCAATATCATGCTTGAACTTGATAAAAATCAGCGAAGACCGAAACGAGTTTCTGCCGGCAACGACCAATCTACGGCCGCAACAGTATGGTGCTTAAGGTCAACCTTGGTTCGGTATTCTTCTTTCGATGATTGGGCGTTGTAGGCGTCCCGGAGTCCAAAATACAGCCATCCAACAGCTGGTATGAGGTAGATCAGTTTGGCCATGGCCCGTGGACCCCAATGGTGTTGTTCGAGGAGCGTCCCGTTGTCATGAACAATGGCGATTCTAAACCCTCGCTGAGCAAGTGATCTTCCGATGGTTTGGCCGGTGTACTTGAAATAAAGATAAAATGCAGACAAGAAGACAAACCAATTCAGAGCGAAAAAGGCTCCTGTCCTCAGGTCAACCGTGAGAAGGCTTAGGTCAAACAGGGCCGCCAAAAGCCGTCCGCCGGTGGCGAATGAGAGGACGACACTGATCAACACGACATCGAGCATAAAGGCTGCAACCCGCTTCCATGCTGGAGCGATGAGCATGCCTTCTGGTGCAGAGGCCAAGACGGTTTGAGCGAGCGTCCCGCCACCTTGAACCATCGTAATGGGACTGTCGGCCATGGTGTTAGGCGTGGGTTCTCCTTTGTCAATTTGCGCTTCTAACTGTGCGTCAAATGCCAAGCAAATAATCCACTCTCATCGGCCCAATCCAAATATGCTCGCCAGGTTGGGTCGTGGCGTAATGTTGTTGGATGGCCCAAAACAATCAGGCCTCGCTTTGCCCTGGTAATCGCAACGTTAAGACGGCGATGGTCTGACAGGAAGCCAATTTCGCCGGCATCGTTTGCACGGACGGTGGAGAATACGATGACGTCTTTCTCTCTGCCTTGGTAGCCATCGACACTCTTGATTTCCAAGCCCCCATACCGTTGGCCTGGTTCCAAACCGCCTGCTTGTTCAAACAGCGATGAGAGCAAACGAACTTGGCCGTTGTATGGCGTGACGATTCCAATTTCGGCGGCTTGAATATCGCCCATCGCAAGCAATTCGTCAACGATACCGATAACTTTTGCAGCTTCGTCAAGATTGGAACGACTTTTCCCTTCTTCATCTTGAACTTCAGACCCTTCAATCGGGATGAAGGCCATTGGACGGTCCCAATCGGGCCATAAAAATCCTGCAGGGGCAGGGCGGTCGGCCGGTGCGCATCCGTCTTCGAGTCTGTTCTCGTAAAATCGAGCGCTTGGATATTCGCGCATGACCGGATGCATACGGTATTGTGTCGTGAGCATTGTGGAAGTCAGGCCGCAAGCAATCAATCGTTCGAAGAGTGAACGGTTCAATCCACCCTGTTCAGCACGTCGACTGATCACCGTCGGCGGGAGTTGTTGATGGTCGCCGACCAGAATCAATTGCCTGCACCCCTTCACAATGGGGACCAAAGCGCTCGGTTCGCTGGCCTGAGTGGCTTCATCCATGAGAACGATTGGGAATTTTCTGGACCCTAACAATCGATGCCCACACCCGATGGTCGTGGCACAAATGACTTCCGCTTCATCCAAAATACTCGCCATCATGTTTGCTTCAATTCGACGGATTTCCCGTTGATTGATGCTGATGTCCTTGTGCATCAAACCCTTTTCTTTACCTCTTAGCGAAGGGAGAGCCTTGCGAAGTTGACGTTGTTCGTCCTGAAGAAAAGCGAGTTCCTCTTGCATGGGATGTTGTTCAACGAGAGCGTCAAGGGTTGCATCTCTCAATGCTTCTCGCACCTTTACTGGGCGGCCAATACGCAAGGCCTTGACCCCCAAATCAAGGAGGCCTTCGAGCAAATTGTCTACTGCGACATTGGATTCTGCAGTCGCCAGTAATGGGCCACTGCCCAAATGGGCCATGGTGTTGAGAAGATGGACTGCCGTGTAGGTTTTCCCCGTCCCAGGCGGGCCTTGAATGAGCGTCAAGCGTTGAGAAAGACCCAATTCAATGGCTTGTTGCTGTGACTTATTGAGGTGAGATACATTTGGGCGGGGGGCGCGAAGGGATGGTTTTCCTCGAATGTCTGGAGGGAGAGAGGCGCTTTCATTGACGTCCAAAACATTGGCCAAAAGAAGGTCCCTTAGCACGGTCCCACTTTCCCCTTCGGTGGAGTGAAATCCAATGAGTGCCTCATGCATTCGGTCATGGGCGACACGATTTGCTCCGCGGTCCAGGCGCCATCCACCTTTTTTGACATCCTTGGGCCGTTCTTTAACGACGATTCGTATGCGTGTTGGACCGCGGTCCAAAACAAGGCCTTCAACGACCTTTTCCCCCCACGGCCTTGAACGTGAGATCAACACGATGTCACCGGGGCCAAACCGATGGTTCGGCATTCGGTCACCACGCTGCGTTTCAAAGACGATGATGTCATCGCCAAAGAAACGGCCCTGTGGCCTTGCACTGAGGTCAAACATGGCCACGCCAGCAACAACCAGACGTTGTTTGGTCCAAGTTTTCCAGCGTTCTTCGACCAGTTGGGTTTCATCGTCCAATTCTTGTTTGATGAGTTCCGTAAAGCGTTGGAAATGGTCTTGGCTTTTCCGCCAACGGTCCGGCATGGGTTCTCCTTTGGCCATCGGAACATCCGGCACTGCGGCATTGTTCATCCGATGCACTGAACCCTTTCGTCCCATGGCGTCAACCAAGTCGCCTCGCTTCATCAGCATATGCCTTCGGAATGAAGCCGTAGGTAATCGGGAAACCCGCATTCTTAAACCAATATTCTACGGCCGAGGACTGGGTGAGTTGATGTTCGGTCGCAAAAAGAAGGAGAGGGAGGCCGATGGTCACCCTTGTCCCTATTGCGAATTTTTGAATCAGGAGGGGGCTGAAACGTGCGTCCAATGCTATTACTCGCTGAATAAATCAGCACGAGAACAGCCAATGGCGAAACCTACGGCTACCGGAGAGGAAATCATGGGCCTTCTCCTTGGAGACAATGAGCTTCTGGAAGAGGATGCAGTAGTAGTCGAAGCAGTCCTTTCGCTCGACGATGTTACCGTTGATGTTGACCAATACGAAATTTCTAAGGCCGAAACCGATGAAGACGGTGAAGATATCCCAGAATCGTTTCAATTCATTGAAGGGGACGGACCTACCCTTTCGGAAACTGTTTCCAGCGAAGAAGAGGAAGAAGTGGAATTGCAACCCAGCGACGCTCCTGCTGCTTCTGTGATGTTTGAAATTGAAAAGACGGACCCCTTCGCTGAAGTTGCAGAGCCGGTTCACACCGGCAAGGGTGGTTTGTATTCTCCATCGACACCAACAGCGAACGATGACGACCTGCTGGGAAGTGTTGGGCCAAATGTTGGTGAGACCACTCCCGACCTGCCGGACCTTCCGGATGACGAGCCGGTACGTTCCTCTCTTGCACAAGCAACCGCCATTGAGGCTGAACTTGCGACTACACCGGAGTTGCCCGCCGACATCCCTCCAAGCCAATCGGTCCAAGCCTCAAAGCCCGAGGCAGCTGCTGTCACTCAAACCCCTGTGAACGAAGAAATGGCTCTTCCTGAACTGCCTGATGATGACGAAGTTGCTCAACCGACCGGTGCGACACCACCTGCACAAGCCCAGGAAGAAACGCCTGCGCCACCAATTGATAACGATCGGATTTGGCCTTGGCCTCAAGGTCAACCATGGGACGAACACCGGGTGTACCAAGAAGTGGTAGAAGCGATGGAGCACATCAAACACGGACGAATGAATGAAGCAGCGACGACGCTCGACACGCTGGGGCCGCATCTGCATGAAAACCTGAACATGTTGTTGCACATATCGGTCCTCATGCAACATTTGGGCCGTCACGACCATGTGAAGTGGACGCTCGACATGGCTGCTTATGTCCACCCCAACCATCCAGAAGTTTTGCGCGCACGGTCTCAAGTGATCAATTAGGTGGATAAAATGATTCATACACCAACACTGAGTTTGGAAAACGGCATTACCCTCAATCCTGCAAAAAACAACATCTTGACCGACCTTCTGGACACCTACAACGAGGATTCTGTAGCCGCTCAAACAGCCCTTCCATGGCTGAACCCAAACGAAGACATCCGCCGTCAACTTCGAGATATGCTCTTTGACATCCAAGCACAAAACGGGACGGACCAACTTCATTTCTGGTCCATCCACCAGACTGAGACCAAGAAATTCATCGGTTTGCTCGGCTTGGGAGACGAACTGCAATCGTTGCATGCCAAGTACAATCTGGGGTACTGGGTTCGTAAAGGCCATCAGAAGAAGGGCATTGCAACCCTATGTGTTGATGCCGTCTTCAATTGGTTGAAGCACCGTGGGGGCGACGTTGTCGTGGAAATCGCAGTTCACCCCCACAACGAAGCAGGACTGGCTACTGCAAGTGCAATATGCAACCGCTGGAACGGAGAACGGCTCGAACAATTTATTGGAATTGAATTCAACGAACGGACCGTCCCCCACCATCTTCACCTCGTCGATATTGGGCGTGGTGAGGCGTCATGAGAACGTGGTACACCGTAGATAGCGACGATTTCCGGCATCTGCCCCAGTACCAAGGTCACCCGACGAGGAGCAAGAAGCAGATGCTTCATTCCAACACGGAACTTTCTGATGAGTTTCTCATTGGCGTTGAAGGGTTTCGCCGTTGGATGGAACATCACGATTATGCAGTGACCCTTTTTCTGATCACTGACTTGCTTGAAAACGATGGGTTTTGTTCGCTTCTTGAGGGATTGCTCAACACCTTTGGAGAACGACTCACCGTGGGATGTCACGGCCACAGTCACCGTTCATGGTCGGCTTGGGGCGAAGATGTTGAAGGGTTTAGTGCGATGTTGACGACTTCAACGGCCCTTCTTCAACAATCGGCAGGCCCTTCGTTTCGCCCCTTTTTTAGAGCCCCAAACGGATACATCGCGCCGTGGATGGCCCAAGTGTTGGCCGACCACGGATATACCGTTGATTCATCGGTCAATCCTTCTTGGTTGGTGCGCCACAAGACGGGAGGTGGGTCATGGAAGTCGGTGAATTCAGCAATGTTCCAAGCAGGGATGATTGAACGCCCTTGGAGAACGAGGTTTGGCTTGCCTGTAACCGGTCCTGCTCTCTTCCGATTTCCTCTTTCACTCATAGCAAAAAAGGCTTGGAACACCGCACCCGCCCCGCTTAAACAAGACGAGGTGTTTGAAGTGAGCAACCACCGAACGAACGTGGTCACGCTCTACTGCCATCTTCTGGATTTTGCAAAGGAAGCAGGCACATGGAAGCCACCCGAAGCATAACTCGCGCCGATAGAACCGTCTTTGGGAACAGCGTTGACTTGATCGCTCAGATTCGTGATGAGCAGGACCACCCCGCCACGATAGGGCAGAATGATTCCAAAGAACCACAGGCCAACATCAACATCCGGTTCGAAAAGGGTATTTGTCCGTCACAATTCTGTGATGTCGTTTCGTTCAGTGGAAATGCCGAAATCCTTCTCTGCTTTTGAGTAAACCTTGGCCTCAATAGAACCGTCCCTCACCAGTGAAGAAAGAGCGGCGAGGGCGATGGCTGCTCCGTCAATTTCAAAGAATCGGCGAAGCGCCTCTCGGGTATCTGAGCGTCCAAATCCATCCGTACCTAGCACGGTATAATGCCCACTCACCCATTGTCGAATCATGTCGGGGACGGCAGCCATGTTATCCGAAACTGCAACGGTCGGGAGTGCTTCTGAAAGAAGGTCTTCAATCCATGGTTTTCGGGCCTCCTCACTCGGATGGAGACGATTCCAACGGTCGCATTCGAGTCCGTCGCGACGCATCTCTCCATAGGATGTTGCAGAATAGATTTCACAGCGAACACCAAAGGTCTCCAACTTCTCAACTGCGTCCAACACTTGAACCATGATCGGCCCTGAACCGATGAGGCGAACGACGGGCCCATCGCCCTTTGGGGCGCCACGCAACAGATACATTCCGCGAACAATTCCTTCGTCTACACCTTTTGGCTTGGGTGGCATCGGGTAATTTTCGTTGTAAACCGCAATGTAGTGAATGACGTCTTTGTTTTGGCCATACATCTCATCGATTCCATGCCGGATGATCGTGGCCAACTCGTAAGCAAATGCTGGGTCCCAAGCACGCACGGCCGGATTGGTATGAGCCATGAGCAAAGAGTGGCCATCTTGATGTTGCAGCCCTTCTCCATTGAGGGTTGTACGACCCGATGTTGCACCCATGAGGAAGCCGCGAGCCCGTTGGTCTGCAGCCGACCAAATCAAATCCGCAACCCGCTGGAATCCGAACATGGAATAGAAGGTGTAGAACGGTACGGTAGGATAGTGGTGGGTCGCATAGGATGTCGCAGAAGCGATGAACGTTGAGGTTGCTCCGGCTTCATTGATTCCTTCTTCCAACAGTTGTCCCTGTTCCGATTCTTTGTACTTCATCAGCACCTTGTGGTCAACTGGCTTGTACAATTGGCCGTCAGGATGGTAAATTCCAAATTCGGAAAACAAGGGGTCCATACCGAAGGTACGGGCTTCATCGGGAATAATAGGTACAACCCGCTGGCCGAATTCCTTGTCCTTCATGAGTGAACGAAGAACACGGACGAAGGCCATGGTCGTGGAGACTTGGGACGTTCCTTTCGTACCTTCATCAAAATCTGCATATGCTTGCTCTCCAGGGAGAGTAATGGTTTCATCGGGGACGGTTCTTGTAGGCATAAATCCGTCAAGAGCTGCTCGGCGTTCCTTTGCGTAAGCCACCAATTCGGGAACGTCTTCAGGCAGAACATAAGGATAGGATTCCAAATCGGCATCAGTGAATGAAAGTCCGAGATCGTCGCGCATGAACTGCATCGTTTCCATTCCCGCCTTTTTCTTTTGATGCGTTGTGTTTCGTCCTGCAAAGGCTGGCCCGAGCCCGTATCCTTTGATGGTCCGAACAATCACGACCGTCGGCTGGCCTTTGTGAGCGGAAGCCTGCGCATATGCTGCATGCAACTTGACGAAGTCATGTCCACCGACATCGGCACAGAGGTCAACGAGGTCGTCGTCGCTGAGGTGCGAAACAAGACCCGCCAGTCCTTCAGTGTTGAACAGTTCTTTGCGAATGGTGGCGCCGTCGGCTGTCATGATTCGTTGTTCATCTCCGTCAACAAGCGCGGCGAGGCGAGACGCCAACAAACCCGCTGAGTCGCGAGCAAAGAGGTCGTCCCAAGAACTGCCCCAAAGGACCTTGATCACGTTCCAACCTGAGCCTCGGAATCGACCTTCAAGCTCTTGTACGATTTTTGAGTTCCCGCGCACGGGCCCGTCCAACCGCTGCAGATTGCAGTTCATCGTCATCACAATGTTGTCCAATCCTTCTCTTCCCGCCAACGACAATTGAGAGAGTGATTCGGGTTCATCGGACTCTCCGTCACCCATTGTGTACCAAACTCGAGAGTTGGCTGTTGTGACAAGGCCACGGTCTTCCAGATAGCGATTGAAGCGAGCCTGATGGATGGCCGTCATCGCACCGAGGCCCATGCTCACGGAAGGGAATTCCCAAAAATCAGGCATCAGGCGAGGGTGGGGGTAGGAGGAAAGGCCTCCTCCGGCGACTTCTTGTCGGAACCGTTCCATGTTTTCTAGCGTAAGGCGCCCCTCCAGCCATGCACGCGCATAAATCCCAGGGGAAGCATGTCCTTGCCAGTAGAGATGGTCGCCAGAACCGTCCCCGTCCTTACCTCGGAAGAAATGATTGAAGCCGATTTCCCAGGCATGGGATGCTGAAGCATAGGTGGAGATGTGTCCTCCGATACCTTCGAAATACTTGTTTCCACGAGTGACGATCATCATAGCGTTCCACCGTAGAATTCCATGAAGGCGCTCTTCCAAGTCAAGGTTGCCCGGGTAGGTACCTTGGTCGTCCGGATGAATGCTGTTTAGATACGGCGTATTGACGACGTCGACATCAACCCCAACCTCACGGGCAGCACTGAGGGTTGCGTGAAGAAGACGTCGTGCTTCTTCTTCCCCGAGTTGTTCTTTCACGGCTCGAATGGAATCCATCCATTCTCGTGTTGAAACAGGATCGGGGTCTGGTTGTGTTGACCGTCGCGTAAAGCCCACTTGATGCCCCCCTTGGGGAGTGCTCAATGGTGAGGGTTTTCAACCCCTCGGAAAAGTAGGTCCTTTCAGCACGCCAGATTCATTCACTTCTCTGGGTGAAGAAAAATGCCTCGTTAGAAGCCAATACTCATGCTATCCCACGGCAATACATAAGAACCGACTTTCCGAGCCGGCTTTATGTCCGTTGAGGCTATGGTACAGAAGATGATTGACGATTTGACCGAATCCCTTGGTGATGCTGCAAAGCATGACAAAGGAAACTCCGCAGCTGGTACTCGCGTTCGCAAGGCCATGCAAGCTGCAAAGAACACTGCACAGGACGTGCGCAAGCAAGTCCAAGCAGACAAGAACTGAGTTCGTTCGTTTCTTTTAGGGCAGCATTGCCCTTCGAACAACGCCCTTAGTGGATACGTTCATTTGAACCACGCACGAGCCCTGCTCATGCTTCGTCCACTTGAGGGAATACGCGTTCTTGACCTTTCCAGGATTCTAGCAGGGCCGCATGCGGCCCAGTCGCTTGGTGATCTCGGTGCAAATGTCACGAAAATCGAAGCCCCTTGGGGCGATGATACACGAGGATGGGGTCCCCCTTTCCAAAAAGGATTTGACGGTGAAAACGTTGCATCCTATTTCCTGTCCTGCAACCGAGGTAAAAGCATCCAATCTGCTAACATCAAGGAAGACCGAGAGCACATTCAATCTTTGATCGAACAATCGGATGTTGTCATTGAAAATTTCAGACCTGGAACGTTTGAACGGTATCTTGGCTCACTTCCAAAGGGAATCATCCTGTGCAGTATCTCCGGATACGGTCAAAACGGTCCGCGTCGTGACGAACCAGCATTTGACCTCACCATGCAGGCAAGGTCTGGGATCATGTCCATCACCGGAGAGGCTGATGGCCCTCCTGCAAAAGTCGGTGTAGCATGGATTGACGTGATGACAGGAATGAATGCCGTCAGTTCAATTCTTGCTGCGCTCTATCACAGGGAACGGACCGGAGAGGGGTCGAGGATTGACATCTCATTATGGGACACTGCAATAGCAGCGCTGGTGAATCAAGGGCATAATGCACTGACTGGAGTCACGCCGAAGCGTATGGGGACTGCACACCCAAATCTTGTCCCGTATCGTGTCTTTGAAGCCAGTGATGGATGGTTTGCTGTTGGCGTTGGGTCGACCGGGCAATGGAATATTTTGGTCAAGGCTCTGGGACTTAATGCACCTGACGAATGGCGGGAGAACAATGCGCGTATTGCTGAACGTGATGCGGTCGAAGGTATGGTTCAAGCGCACATCGCCAATCATTCGCGCGATGAATTGGAAACCATGCTGGTGGGGATTCCCTGTGCGCCTGTCAACACCGTTAATGAAGCCCTGAACGATGTTCAATCCATCGCCCGAAAAGCTGTTGTAGCCGTTGATGGAGTTGAAGTTCTCGCTAGCCCATTACGGTTTCATCAGAACGAGAACAACGAGGTTTGACCCGCCCCTCGGAGAAGGCCGGCTTGTGTCAGTTTCTCGAAGGCTTGGTCCATTCTGCGTTGGCTAAATTGGCGCTCTTCTTGCAAAAACTTCACCAAGCCTTTGCGGTCAACATCACCCTGTACCAGGCGTTCATCATCGACTTCAACTACCGGGTGGTTAAGGAAAATTTCACGAATCTCGTCAAGGCGCTGTGGTAATTCTTTGCCTTTTGCTTCACAAACCGCTTCGATGGTCTTGTATTCGCGAATCAACTTCAAGCCCGTCTTTGGCCCTATGCCTTTGATGCCCGGGTGGAAATCCGTACCGATCATAATGGCTAAATCGACCAACTGCTCGCGGGACACATCTTGGTCATCCAGCATGGATTCCAAATTGATTTGTTGAGCGTTAACAATGCGTCCGTAGCGCTTTGCTCCATCGTCCATAAGATTGCGAACGAGGACTGGGGAGCCGTACAGTAACGCATCCCAATCTTGTGTTGCTACAACATCCAGTTGCCCTTTTGCAGCCATAACCGCTGCTTGGGCTTCGCCTTCAGCTGCTGCCGTCACCCAGGGAACTCCGAGTAGGTCAAGCAACCGTTGAGTTTCTTCTACCATCTGCGGAGAATAATGGACGATGCGTTGGGCCATTTTTTGGGCGAGAGGAAAATCACCTGCTTCTAACGCTTCGATGTGAATGCGTTCGGCTTCCTCTCGCCGAGCACGGCGCTGCGCAAGTTCTTCTTCTTTCAACTCGGGTGAATCGCCATCGAAGACGAAAACGGGCTTGATCCCTATGCTCAACAAGGTGGTCGTCCGGTGGAGGAATCCCATCAGGTGAGACACTGGGTTTCCATTCGCATCCCGAAGGGGCAGGCCGTCACCTTCAGGCGAGCGGTCACGCATGGTGGTGAGGAATTGGAACGCGGTGAGGAAGGCGTCAATACCTACTTTTTTCCCTGCTAGTTCAGACAATCTGATGGTTTCAGCCGGTGCTAAATCCTTCAAATTACAGCCCATGTAAAGAAGCAGCGGGTCACCCTATGTAGGGGTTGGCCTGCGAGAGCATCAAGAAGGCAAAGCCACAGGCGGGGTCATGGGCGAACACCTTGCGTGTCTTCGAGGATGGCACCCCGCCCTCGCTGCAGCTGAATTGGCTGCGCTCTTGCCCAAAGCAAGCATTCGGCCAACATCATCGCATCGGTGGGTGTTCGTGGATGCTTCAACACCGCCTCAACGCAACGAAGCGCTCAGAGTAGCCAGCGGGCTACAATGCTTCCTTGAGAATGGTTTTATTCATCCGTGGGACGATGAACACAGGTTTCTTTCCGTTGTCGAGGCTTATCTAATCCAGCACCCTGTTAGCGGTTCAGTGGCCGTCAAAGCCTGGCGTCAAGAAGGTAAAATTTCAGGCGTGAGTACCAGTTCTTTGGCTGGGAAGATTGGAGGCATCATGGTACGGGCAGAGTACGACATTGACCTTGAAACTCCAGATTACACGCTCGCTCTCATCGCGGATGGACCCTCTTCATCGCTCGCATGCGGTTGGATGGAGGGGGGTGGAAATGCATCCTTTGGAAGCGGCGAACGGCGCGCTGCGGAACGTCCATTTTTCAAGCCGGTGAGCCTTGACCCTCGCCTTGCTCGGCTTGCGGTCAACCTTGCCGCTGGCCCGCTTGGAACTGGACCCGTTGTAGACCCAATGACTGGAACTGGCGGATTCATTATCGAAGCCTCGTTAAGTGGACGGGACGGCATGGGAATTGATATTCACTCTGAGATGGTAGAAGGGGCGAGACGAAACCTTGCTTGGGCGCACGGGAGCGATGAGCATCCAACGTGTTCCATCGAAAGAGGAGACGCCACGAGAATCGGCGATGCTCTCCCTGATAACTGGCATGGAAAGGTTTCAGGATTTGTTCTTGACCCGCCTTACGGCAGAAACTCACAAGGGAGCATGGACACTCAATCCTTGTTGAAAGCGACGCTGGAGAGTTCGTACCGAACGGCTTCACAGGATGCCGGTTTTGTTCTCATTCTGCCGATCAAACCAATGGGTGAACGGCCAAACCTTCCGGTAGGGTTCGAGGAAGCGGTTGAATTGCTGAACGGATCCTGGCCCGAACTTCTGCTGTTGCTAAAGTCGTGCGGATGGATGCCCAAATCAGCCCATATTGAGCATGTTCACAAGAGTCTCAGTCGTCTGATCCTTCTTGCAAGATACGTTCCTCGAGATTGAGGAGGGTAAACGCCATGTCGTCAGGGGGCTTTGGAAATTGTTCCCTGTGCGGGCATCCTTTGTCCAAAATGGCTTCATCGCTTTCGTTGAGAACATAAGGGTAGGTTCTGCATCCTTTTGGCCGGATTTCGTAAACCGAGCACAAACCTTCTGCGTCGGTGTCTGAGGAGTCGGTCAGAAGGAACACGCATGCCCGAGTGGAGGACTGGTTCAAGAGGGTTAAGGCTCCGTTGATGTCCACTGCGAAATCAGACACCTGCATCCCTGTTCTTCGAGCAAGACGGGCGGCTTCGGCTTTGGTAATTGGCATCGTTGTCTCCCGACAACACGCGGAACATCCCGTTGGGATACACGGTAATTTACGCGCCATGTCCTATCCAAGGTACCCGCCTTATTGAAGAGGGGTGGACATCTCGGAGGCACAAGGGCGATTGGGGTAGCTTGGATATCCTGACGGGCTTCGAACCCGTCGACGCGGGTTCGAATCCTGCATCGCCCACCAGTGTATCAGGCTACAAGCGCATAACCACAAGCCTTCATGATCATCGTGAATTTCTTGTGGTGTTCTTGAGCCAACGGGTCGTTTCGCAGAAAAATGAGCAGATAACTGGCCTGGCACAATTTTTGATATTGCACACCAGTGTCGTCGGGTGCCCAGATGCTGCCCACTGGCCTCTTGTCAAAATGTTCATTGCCCCATGCAACCAATGCTTCGTCCGGTTTCCATTCCATCGTATTCACGCCTGCCCCTTGATGAAGAATCAGAATTGGAAGTGTTGTTCGTTTTCTTGGGCAAACCATGGTGCGTTTTCCCGAATCACATTGAGCGCTTGGAGTTGTTCACCTTCTTCCATGGAAGAAAGAGCATACTCCATGAGTTCTTGCCACAACGGTCTTGCTTCATCCTCGCCAATCCAATAATCAGTGAGTTGGGCAAGTCGGTTGAGGGCACGGGTGTAGAAAAAAACAGAGTGTTCCTCTCGAGAAAGATCGGCCTTGGTTGAAGCAACCAATTCAGCAAAGAGACTGAACTTGCGACTGAGGCCGGCTTGGTCGGAGTATCGGATGGCGAGGTCCCACATATTTTGCATCCAATCAGCGTAGCCTTCGTTTCCGCATCGGGCAAAGATGGCAACACGAGCATCAAGCAAAGAGATGACATCAAAGGGGTTCACACCGTGGTTGTTGGACGCCTCTTGGATGTTCCAACGGGCCGAATGGAGATTGTACAATTCATCGCTCAAGACGAGCAGTTCCTCAACGCTCAGCTTCGCTTCATCGAGATAGTGCTCGTATTCGTTGTGATTGACGTGGTTTGCAATCAATTGCATCATTTCATTGGTCGGATTGTTCTTCATGGTTCTCCCCTGTTCTCTTTCTTTTCCGATTTATATGCTCTTGAGGTGTTTTTGGATATGGTACTCAAACGGAACCCTCTGGTTCATGCAGATCACCATCATGCCCGTTGGCCATGCGCATCAAAAAAGTCACTTGACGTGAATTGATGGCCTGTGGGCTACGAATTTCTCGGACCGTCCTGATGGCCTCATGCATATCCATACCTCGCAACCATAGGTACAGCGAGGCAAAGGTTCCTGCGCGGCTCAAGCCCCCCATGCAATGCACAACCACCTTGGCACCTGCTGAAATGGTCCCAATGATGCGATTCAACACGGGGTTGGCCTGTTCCATCCAAGCCTCGGTGGGCGCGGTGGTATCGGCGAATGGAAGGTGGTCCCAGGTCAGTCCACTGGTTTGCACCTGTAATGGAAGGTCTTCCACTCGCAACATTCGCATGTCCTCATCGGTGATAAGGCTGACAAGATGAGAAACGCCCATGTCAACGAGGGCTTGCACGTCAACGTCGAGTTGGCGGTCCCAGCTGCCCGTTGACGCCACGGGCTGATACTTCCCCGGACACAAGGTTAGGCCAAGGGCTCCCTCGTCACCCTCAAGGTCAATCCACGAGACGTAGAGCGGATGCGTGGTGCTGTTACGCAATCAAACTCCCCCTCGGTTTCTGTAACGGTTGCCGTAAGACCACATCGTGCGCCACACGTCAAGACAAGCGTCATGGTATTCGGGGTCAGGCACACTGTTCTTGAAATTGTCATAATCAAGATTGAGGAGGTACTCGGTCAAGGCGCGGTGAACCTCACCGCGGCGGGCGACGGTACGATAGGGATAGTCTGCTGATGGCATGTGAGTGACGTTCGCGTCCGGCAGTATGGATGCAATGTGCTTAGGGTGTCGAGCACGAACAAGCAGGTGTTCGGGCTCGGTCCTGTGGGCTACGATGGACACAAAGCCACCTGATACGTACAACCACACTCAAGCCACCTCCATGCCAACAACCTGAGCAACTACCCGCTCTTCGCCTTCTGCCCCTTCTTCCACCTCATCCGCCATAGGGCGTATGACTGTGTAAGGAGCAACTTCAAGTCGGCCTCCTGCGAGCTCAATGGTCTGTCTTACGATGGACAAACTGAGAACTGCAGCCTCGTGATCAACGAGGTGTATGCAGCGCAGCGCACCTGCACCAGCGTTCTGAAGCGTGAAGCCGAGGCTCTCAAACCAGTGGTAACGCCCCACCTCCTCCTTGCGTAGAAAACGCTTCATGAACTCAATGTCGCTTGGGTCGGCTGCTTGGTGCAGCTGTGAGGCGTCAAGTTCTGGCATCTCGTCTTCATGCAGTGTGTGGTAGCCTGCTTGTGTGTAGTTCCCTTTGCTTCGTACGTTCATTTCCATGTTTTTCTGGTCTCCTTTTCCCCTTTGGGGGTATTGATATATACAATCATTCTAGCATATAAAAAGACGTAAATTTTCCCGCTTACTGCGAGGCACCGCCTTTTTTGACACCCAATATTATATCGGTTTTGAAGCGTTTATAACCTGCGAAATCTAACCGCAAGTCATGGGACCTCAACCCGCCAATGGCGAACCATCTCTTGATGACCTTCGAAGCACCCGATTCCTTGTACGGACAAGCGGCACACACCTTACACATACATTCCACTGGGAAGACACAAAAACACTCAAACAGCATACGCTTCGACCCACGGTCAAATTTCTTGATTTTCTCGGACAGAAAAGCGGGCCGAAAGGGCGACGCTCTAATCGGCACATAGGGGCAACGCCGGACGATTCGTTCCTGCGTGCCGGGGCGCCAACCAGAAACGTTCCACATCAATTACGAAGTCACATGGCGAACTTTTTCGCCATGAGCGACGAACAAATACAGAGGCTCCTTGAGAGAAATTCCGATTATAAACCGGGAAAAAAGGGCCAAGTTGGCATCGTTATGCCAAACTTAGCCCATGCAATTGATGAACTCTACCGACGTATGATTGTGCGCAACCCTGAGTTACGCCATCATGTTGCCTTCAAGCGTCAATGGGCACCTGCTGTTTGCCGTCTTATTGAACTTCATGCCTCCATACGTTTCGCCAAACCGTTTGACCTCAATTAATGAGGCCGAGTCGGGGGTTCGAATCCTGGTACGTCCGCCACCAATTTTGAGTCCGTACCCCGCGAAGCGTGGATGCCGACCTGGAACCAACGGATGGGATTTCTCTGAAATAATAAGCGATACCTCAATAATGTAGGTGAATCGTGGTGGTGGCAGGTGAAGCAAATGGATGTCACTTCTTCAGCCCTTGCAGCAGCCGTCCAAGCCGTTCGAGCGTTTGTCTCTGCCTACGAAGGCTATGAAAAGGGACGCTTCATGCAATCAGATGAAGCCGTGCGTGCTGAAATCCAACGCCGTTGTGAGATGATTGCTCGCCACACCGAAAAGATACAGAATGACGTCCATCGAACTGGTAATAGAGAAGCCCGAAACATGCTAGAGGCTATGCTTGACAACATCAATATCTTGAGAAATGAAGCTCAGTTTTCCATTACAAGTAACCATGTTTCGCAACATGCGGGCATTGGGACACTGAATACCAATTCAGTCCGAAAATTGGTAAAGCACGATGGCGAAGTGCTTCAGGCACTAGTTGAAACCACTCGGATGGCAAACGAACTCGCGAATGGCCTGGATGAATTGATGCATGATGAAGTTGTTGTGAGAATCTCGAATTGGCAACAAAAATTGAACCGCACTCGTAACATGTACCTTGAAAGGAACATGTTTATTGATGGATTAACAAAGAGGTGAAAAAAATGCATTTCCGATGGAGAACAAACCCTACAGTGATTGCCCAATACTTGAATGATGACGATATCCCTCGGCAAGCGGAAGTTACGCTGAAGCCGAATGAGGTCTGTGTTGTTTTGGAGGACGGAAAAATAGTTGGATCCGTTTCACAAACACACATGGAAGTTAATCCAAAAGTTGGCCTTTTTGCAAAGTTATTTGGACGCAGCAATCCAGTTCGCTCGTTTCTTTTTGCCTATACAGGACCTCACCCCGTGATGATTCAAATTCAGGGAGTAGCCGAAAATGGAGATGAAATCAACTGCTTGGTAACTCTCAAACTCGAAATCACTAGGGAATCGGCCCCTCGCCTCATCACATTCCCGGCCAAAGGAAACATGGCCGTTCAAGCAACCGATGTTGCCGAAGTGATAATGCACCTCACGCAAACCTGCGTATTAGAGGTTCTTCGTGGTAAAGATGCGAATAAAATGCGAACAGTTGAAACCAGTGAGGATGTAATGTTTGAGCTTCGAAACCGCCTGCGTACGCTCCTTGATAGCCATGGAATGGCCTTCCGAGGAGGCTATATCACGTGGAGCACTTCCGCTGCCGAGCAACAGATGAAAAATCAATATGTGCTTCAACGGATCAAAATTGAGCACGATTTTTCATCTGATAAGGAGCGTATTGAATTGGATGCTCACATCGCCTCTGAACAACGAAAGGCGGAACTAAATGCTAGATTAGCCCTTAGTAATGTCCATGCTGAAGAGACCGCCGCCATGGCTCTCGAAATAGAACGGCTTGGAGCCTCAGGTAAATTCGATCTTAAGAAATGGGAACAAGAGCATTCCTTGAATGAACTCAAGGCCGAGGTGGCCCGTGAATCATCGCTCAAGGAAGCAGTCCACAAAAATGAGATTGCCCGTTTAGAGGTTGAGCGACAACAAATTATGGCCGCCCCCGTTCTTGAAATCAAGGACCAAAAGGCCAAACAAGCCATGGAAATGTTTAATCAGATGCAGGACAAAAAGCGTGAGCGAATGGCAATGAACCAAGAAAAGGAGAAAATGCGCCTCGAACAACACCAACAAGGTTCAGACAAGACCATTTCTGTGTTGGAAAACATTGCCGCTAATTCAACTGATCCGCAAGTTCAACTTGAGGCACTCAAGCAACTCGCCGAATTACGAAAGACCGATGTCGATGCTCAAAAAGGCGCATATAAGGATGATTAAACCTTCAACGTCAATCTTTGATGACCTCATCAGTTACATCATGACTGCGGCAGAAGTGCCAACTTTGTTTGTCCCCTTCTTACCCTTCTGAAATACACGAAGAAGATTGGAAGCAAACAAAACCAAAGGCACAACGAATAGGAGGCCTGAGTTATGTCTTCATCATGAGCCCGGGTGTCAATGAACACATTTGTGGCCTTGCCAGAATCAATATGGAGATAGATTATGGATGCATTGGTTATGTCGATCGTAGCATGATTATTACTCCATGACGTTGTTGGGGCCAGCAGTAACTCCGAACATTCGAATTCACTTTGCATTGAATCAATGTACTGAAGATCAGGAGTGGTTGAGAGGCGTGTCCGATTGATAGTGAAATTATCCCCTTCTGGAACTTGAAGGGAAAAGAGCGAGTGTCCTTCATCCCTCCTTTGGTAGTCGGTAGCATGTTCGCTGCTGCCACAAATTGATAATGTGATATCATACTCACCAGGTTCAACAAAGAATGTAATAATATCTGGAGTTGTACCTATATCTGAGGAAAACTCATCATTATAATCTACATTGATCTCTTCCCATGGTTCGAAAACAAATGTCAACACGAGAAGGGCAAAGGCGCAGGGGAGTATGTAGTGAATAGAATTAATACATATGTTTTGACAGGATTCGGAGAAGATCTCACTCCCTTTTCGCATTTGTAAACCAAGATACCCTGCACTGATAACCAAACCTGCTTTGCCAAGCCAGTTGATTGTGAACAGGATGAGAATAACGGTTTCGTGATTCATGGAATGGGTGTGAAGGCTTGTATCGAGCAATGTTGCATATGCATAGAAATCGTTTGCTACGACCTCTACGAGTTGGATTTGGGCTGTAAGATTGAATGTGCAAATATATCCCAGTAGAATGACAGAATAAAGCTGATGGCCGGTATCCCCCAAGGACTTCACGAGTTTTTGGTGCATGCGAGGGAGACCAAGCAACGAGAAAAGCGACAAAACAACGATTCCAGAGAGTAAAATCCCTGAATTGATGAAATCAATTGGAGTTAGATTCGCAACGACGATGATTCCACAAAGCAGGGGTGCAAGAGATGTTCGCCATCGGGTTGATTCAACTTGGTTGTAAAGGAAAAACGCCGTCATAGTGAACGTTATGACGATGTAAGCCGGAAAAAACAGTAGTTCAACAAAATATACGCTACGAGGATAGATTCCATATTGGATCAAGACTCCGTTGTGGTAAGCCATAGCAGACTCAATAATGTAGATGATGAAAAATATCAGCAGTCCAGCAAGTGATCTGATGCGTTTCGAATGCTTTCGGAACCAATATGCGCCGAGTGCACAAAAAAATAAAGGCCCTATGAAGAAATCTATAAGCGAAAAAATTACTAGATTTTGCAAATTATAACTGGAGCCAGTGACGGCATAGGTAAGCAACACAGAGGCATAGAGTGTTGCAAGGATGGCGCAAAGGGCAAGGAGCAGTTTGTTCCCTACACCGACATGAAAATAATTCGGGCTTTCGATTTCAAACACGGGCCGAGGTTGTAAATTGCTTGATGGTTCCATTTCACCCATGGCTGAACCACCCTAGAACACTATGAGAATCTACTTTCATTAAAAATGGCCCTTGTTCGTGCATAATATTCAGTGCCCTTTTGGGGCAAGCGTGTGTGGTTAATACCAAGTTCAGCTCTTGCTTGTTTGCTGGATTCCATCCACGTCAGTTTGACTTGATTGACCGCCCATGAATCTTCAGGTTCCTCAACAATATCTTCGGCCGAAGTGTTTGGCTCCTCCCACACAGCTTTGAGGCCAGTAGTTGCGGCTAATTCTTCTGCTTTCTGTTTCGTGGAGTCAGACATTTGGACATTCCCAAGTCGCTGATGTGCGAAACTGAGGCCAATGTATGCTTTGAGCATAGTCTCCGCATCCGTGGCTTTCATGTCAATGGTTTCGTTGTAGAGGTCAATGGCCTCCTCAAATTCACCGAGACCAAATTTACACCTCGCCAAATTGTATGACAGCCAGCCCCGTGAGTCGCCTCGTTGGTCTAGGTAGGAACGCTTGGAGTCAAGCATGATCATGGCGTTCTCAAAGTCGCCTTCAAGCATGAGAAGTCTTGAGAGATGAGAGGTTGAGTAGGTAGAAGCTTGTATACCTGTTCTGTTCTCTGCAAGCACCACGGCGGCATAGGAATACCTCAAAGCCCACTGAATTTGACCTTCGGACGCTAAAAATATGCTGTACAAGTCATAATACGATTCAAGCGCAGCACTCAGCCTCCATGAATCAATATGATTTTGATTGCCGAAGTTTGATTTACAAAGCGAAATAAGTTTATCGTGAATCATCTCAAGTTTTGAGGATTCTGGAATGGTGCCTGAGGCCAGAAACTGCAAACGAAGGAGATCTTTATTCACTAAGATCCATCGCAGTGGTTCGTCTTGTGAGATTATTGAGGCAGCACCCGACAGTTCGTTTACGGCATCATCAATCTGCCCCCGTCGTTTCAAGACGACACCAAGAGCTGCCTTGATTTGACCGAAGGCGGTCTTGTGTTCGGGAGAAATAGTTGCGAGACTTTTTCGGCATATCGCCTCTGCTTCTTCAAAATCCCCAATGTTGGTCAATTTCTTGCTTAGCATAGTGACGATATCGGCGTATTGGATTGGATCTTTGTCGGGTTGGGTTTTATCGCGCATCAACTTCAACTGAACCGCTTTATTTTTTTCTGAGGTGGCCGCGACCTCTAACAAATCGAGGTGCTGCATGATGCTCAATCGAAGCCACTGGGCATTTGTGAAGTTCTGACGTGGGTCGCCTGGATAGATTTTCTTACCTTCATCGTCGTAAACGAGGCTGTTCATGATGTTGTCGTATTTTTGCTGAACGATATCATCAACGGAAATCTTGGTGAAAATGATATAGCCGAGTAAGTATGTGGTAAGTAGGCTTGAAAAACTGAGCAAGAGAAAATACTCCTCCTCGGAGGAGTCTGTACCAAGCGGTTTTCCGATAATGTTCAAGATGATCCTTATGATCAACCAAATGAGTCCCAAACAAACAGCCCCGGTGGCAAAGAACATCTTGCTTCCAGGTTTGAAAAATGGGTTCCCTTTCAATTTTCGCCAATCCATGGTTGCGGATAAACTTCTTGTTTATACAGGTTGGCATAGTATGAAAAGGTTTTGAAGTTTGTAAAAGAGGGGATACTATGGCGGCCAATCCAGTTAGCCCTGATGGGAAATGGATGATGACCCCAAGGGGTTGGGTGTGTTTGAAATCCGAACCGTCGAAGACACCCGACGGACAGTGGACCTATTTTGAAGGAAGGTTTGTTCATGCTCAGCATCTTGCCGATGAGTACATTGACGACTCAGTACACCTCTCTCGGGAGGTCTCGGCAGACGCCCCCTTGACGCAATCTCTCGTCTCAACCCATGATACACTCATCATGGGAGATATGAATGTTGATGTTACGGTTAAACAAGGCCCGAGTCTGGATGAAATTAAACAAATGATGTTAGAATTACTGTCCGGAATGGGAGCGAGCACATGGCAAACGCCAACAAGCATCTCTGACGATCAACGAAGACTGCTTTCGGAATCAATTGAGTCTTACGATGAGATAATCTCTAGAGGTGGGGCATCAGACCCCGCTGCTGAGCTTGTCGTGGCAACAGCTGCAAAAATATCAGGAGATTATACTGATGCTACCCGCCGATTGACTGAGTTGATTGAAAATCATCCCTCGAGTCCAGAAGCCGATGATGCAATTCAAGTGCTGGCGCAAATATCAATCCGGCTACAAGACTGGAAGGATGCAGAATCTTGGATCGAACAAGCAATGACCCGATTTGAACAATCGGGGAACTGGAACGGTTTAGGAAATACGCTCATGCGTCGTGCTCGGGTTTTAGAAAACAAGGGTGCATCTCAGCAAGCTTTGGATATGTATGACGAAGCTACAGCAATTGCAAAACGACAACATTTGACGTTGCTTCATGTACGCTCCATTGCAAACAAGGGTATTCTGCTCAGCGCCCTTGGGCGCTCATCTGAGGCCAAGAATGTTCTATCAACCAGCCTACAGTTCGCAAGGGCAGCTAACGACCTTCAAACCATCAGCAAAATCAAACAGTTGCTTTCAAAAATTTATGAGGAGCAGGGCGATTTACAGAATTCCTCTCGTCTCCTTAGGGAATCTCGCGCAGATTACCAAGATACGGACGACAAGTTCATTTTGGCAGAGCGGGTATTTAATGAAGGTAAAATTCTCGAAAAACGAAAAAACCTCCAAATGGCTCGCACCAAGTATATCAAGGCGGAACGCATGTTTGCAGCGATAAAGGTAAATAGAAAACAAGGTAATATTTGTCTCGCACTCGGGGAACTTGACCAATTAGAAAATGATTACAACTCGGCCATTGGCTGGTATTCAAAGGCCCTTGAATGTTTTAGCGACCCGCCTCAGCCAGCCGACAAACTCTTTTGCTTGTCTGAAATCGGAAGCTGCCACATCGCCCTCAAAAATAACACTGAAGCAATAGATAACTGTACCTTAGCCGTCCAGTTGGCTGAAGAATTAAATGATCATGAAAGCGAATTTTGCAATTTGATTAACATAGGGATTGCCCAAGCTAATACCGCCAATTTGGAAGGTGCCAAAAAGACATTCGTGGCTGCAAATAACTTAGCGAAGGCACATCAGGAACTCGATGAAACGATGATCCCTCATCTCTAAGCCTGATGCAATGTCGGCCAGTATTCAACATTCAGCATTGGCATATTCATTCTGTTGGCATTGTGTGTGAGAAAGTCATCTATCCTGTTCAACAGTTCAATTTGAAGCGCTGTATTTTGGTCAAGTGTGTTCATTAGAACTTCGTCAGGCCGGACAATGAACACTTTTGTATCTTTGTTGACGTATGTACAGAGATAGTTGACGAAGCCGTTAAATTGGGCTGAGATGGACGAAGCAAGTTGTTTATTGACATCGGAAATGGCTTCCCATGAAGATGATTCAAGATATCTGGAAAGGTCGGAGGGGAGGTCCCCGAGATTGGTAGTCCATGCAGGAGTGTTTGTTCCAACAAGTGCAGCATATGTCTCAGCATCAACTTCGTGGAAAAAGTCGAACAGAGCAGCGTATTTGGATTCCTTGTGGATGCTCGTTGGCAGCATGCTCCATCCGCCCTCATCAAAGGGTGCTTCTCGGGCTTCAAGGAATAAACTAGTAGTTTCCCAGTTTATTGGCGGATATGGGAGATCGCCCGGAAGGATGAGTATTCTTGCCCCTGAAGATTTGACGATGTTGATGACCTGTTCGGACACCGATAACCCACGAATTACAATCGCTCGCTGTTCTGCAGGTATGAATGAGTGTCTGATTTGATTTTGAAGGGTGAAAAGCTGGTCAATATTTCCCCGGGCGAGTTGGGCTAAATCGGTTGCATCAAGCGTCCATATACCCCTAATTGTTGTGTCAAATCTATGATCACTCGAGTGCGAAACCGATGACGACCAGTGTTCTTCTTGGGTGATTTCTACTTCTGAATGACCGGCTAATGAAAGAAGCGATGTTTCCCATACACTCATCTCATTAGGATTAAGTTCCGTAACACCAAGCCTAGTGTATACTCTCTCCTCATCAAATTTTAGATTAGGTACGGCGCTAGGTATCTCTACAAGTTCTAAATCTCCATCTGAGCAGGTTTCAAGATACTCTGTTTGACGCCGACGTCTGCTTCGGGCGCGAAGGGCAGGGTCAACCGCTTCATCAATAGCAATAACCAAATTCTCTACAATTTCTTGTAAGGACTCTTCATCTTCCTCGTTAGTGTTCCCCAAGTTGTAAAATACACCTCCAGTTGAACCACTGACTTGTCGAAAGACATCGCATGCAGATTCTGGTAAGCCGAGACCTACAATGTGAAATTCTACATCAATCCCCACTTCTTGTAACTCTTCAACGCATTTTCTAAATCCCTCAACGCCTTTGTATAGGCCCGAGGATTCATTATCCATTCCGTCACTTATGAGAATGAACATCCATTTGTCGGTTTGCTGGATAAGTGTCCTGCCCTCCTCTACGAGGAATTTCCACAGATAGGTGCCTCCATTGCGGGGAGGAAACCGTGTATTCTGTAACTCATATACTGAATAGTTCCCAATCTCTCTCAATGTTTGAGATTTACCTTTAGAGTGAATGGTCCTCACCGTCAGCGGCATACTGGCGATGTGGTCAATGATAGAAACCCAAAGGTCCATCGCAATTTCCCAACGTTCTCTACGTACATTACCTGCACCGGCGAAGAGCTTGTCGGCTAATGAACGATTTTCGTTCCTTTCATTCAACACCTGCATTTTTGAGCTCATTGAGCCCGATGTGTCAACGTACACAGCAACATGTGTCATCTCCCTAGTGTCTTGCATATTTGCCCCTCAAACCGAGTTACAGTACACGCCATGTTAAAGGATTCCCTGTGTAGATTAATCGGTTTCACAATATCAAGATTCGCCGTTTGGTATTACCCCCTATCTTAACATATTCTCAGTCTGAGAAGTGGTAGAAATGACTATCTTCTTTCTATTTGAGGTAGGAAACATGACGAAATTCCTTATTTCTCTAATCTCAATATTGGTTGCCACATTGTTAATCAGCAGCCAACTTCAGATGATTCACCCTCCCGCAGAACTGAAATTAAAACCTCAGGCGAATTCGAGCTTGTTAGAAAGTAATTTTTCTGACGGCGGATATGTTATTGGGTCAATTAATCCTACCTGGTGGAGCCCTAAATTAATCCAAACTACCGCTACAGACATGGATGGAGATGGGTACGATGATTCTAATGAAGACCACCCTCTTAATGCTGCAATACCACTTCACTATAGTTCTACAAAACCATATAAGGAGATACCTAAAATTACGATTCCCGCAGATCCTTCTTGGGAGGAAATTGAAGCAACTAAAACTATTGATATAGAATGGAGTGATGTAAATGGAGATGGTTTTTTAGACATGATTGTTGCTAACACTGGTGTGCATGGAGCGTCTCCTGAAGTCATTCAGTTATTTTTGAATAATCGTGGCCAGTTCAATGAATACCCATCATGGGCAATGAATAGCAATATTTTCTCTCCAGTCACTCCGTTTGATATTGAATTGATTGACCTCGACGGAGATTTAGACGCAGAATTAGTACTTGCAGCAGAAATAGATGGTCAATTTGTAGTTTCTGTTTATCAAAACATGGAAGATTCTTATTTCAGTACCGCTCAGCAAACACTTCACCTCGAATCACCCCCCGTAGATATTGAATGGGGGGACATAAATGATGATGGGAGTTTAGATTTAATAGTAGGGTTTTCGGATGGGGTAAAAATATATTTTTGGGAAGAAGATCAACCAATATCTTATTGGAACATGATTGAATATCCTCCACAGGACACCATTTTAGTAGGTAAATCTTACAATATTGCCGATATGGAATTAGGAGATTTAGACCGCGACGGAGATTTAGATATCGCATTGGCTATTTGGGGTGCGCCCTCGATGGTCTTATTGAACGTGAATGGCAGCTTTTCTGATGTTACGATTGATTATAGTGTAGATAAGGCAAGTTCTGTAGCGTTAGGGGATATTAACGGAAATGGGTATCTCGATGTTGTACTAGGTACAGGAGGACAATACTGGTGTGCACCATCTTGCGGGGCCATGAACAAACTTTTCTTTTTTGACACTGATAACCGCTGGTATTCTGAATCATCATGGGACCCATCATGGATTGATGAGAATAATTGGGGGGCTACAGATTATACTAATGATGTCAATTTAGGAGATATTGACCGTGATGGAGACTTAGACTTGATTGTCGGCAACATGGGGAATGACAAGGTATATCTAAATCAAAATGGTAATATTGCAAATAAATCGGTTTGGACTAGTTCAGGATCGGGAGATACAACAAATGCGGATTTTGCCGATATCAATGCAGATGGCACATTAGAATTGGTAACGGGTGCTTATTCCGGGAAAAATCGTATTTTTATCAATGATGAATATTTGTTTGCCGGAACACCAACATTGACTTCAGTAGGAGAAATATACTCTGCAGTTGCGGTATCGACGGCAGGAAATGAAAAAAGACTTGCGTTGGCGAATGAAAATACAACTGAAATCTATATTGAACCGTGGAATCAAAACGAAGGAGAGCCAATATGGGAGAGTGGAGTGACATATCCTCAAGCGCTAGAATGGGGAGACTTTAATCATGATGGAGATGAAGATTTAATCATCCTTAATACAAAGAGATACAATTCTACCTGTGCTTGTTTTGAAGGGGGAAATGATCAATTATACCTCTCTGAAAATGGAGCCTTACAATCAAATCCAAACTGGACCTCGGTGTTAAATGAAACTAGTTATTCACTTGATTTGGTTGATATTGATAATGACGGTTACACTGATTTGGCAATCCAAGGCACTCAACTCCACTTCTATCTAAATTCAAACGAAGAAGGATATCAAGGAGTGCCACATTATTCAATCGACATAGGGGGATCAGAAATTGATTTCGGCGATATTGATGAAGATGGATTTGTTGATTTATTAGTGGCTAATCAAACATCATTGGCGATGTATATTAACGATAATGGAACCAATTTCGGCAGCCCTGAATGGGAAATCAGTACTTCGGGATATACAAGCGCAACATTTGTCGATGTAGATTCGGATGGAGATTTAGATGTTAGCGCCACACCGGACTCATACTTTGAGTGCTCTGACGGCAGTAAAGTAGACCGAATATGGGTAAATGATGGTTATGATGATTGTTTAGACAGTTCCGATGAGGGAGTTTTGGATTATGCATATAAGCATAATTTAGAATTATTTTTGAATACTGATGGCCTGTTGAGCCAACAACCTATATGGAATATATCCTCATCGGAGCACACAGAGATTGTAGATTCAGAACCTGTAACAGAATACTGGGATCCTCAATACTCGGTTGTTGAGTGGATAGACCTTGATTCAGATGGTATCAAAGAGATGATTCTAGACAATTCAGATATATATTGTAAGGTTCCAATGTTAGTTGTTTACCAATTTTGTGATACACTAAATGTTATCACGGAAATCAAGGATATAAGATGGATAGATGTCAATGATGATGAACACCTTGACGCACTGGTGATATTTGTAGAATCAAATGAAGAAAATATGGGACTCGCAATCTTTCAAAGTGTACTTGATAATGATAGAGATGGAGTCTCTAATCAACTAGATGAATTTCCTTTTGATCCGACTCAAGTCTCAGATCGAGACAGAGATCTATTTGGAGATAATAAGTTAGGATTCTTATCAGACGATTGTCCCTTTACTTATGGCAATTCGCAACATACACTTCGTGGATGTGTAGATATAGATTCTGATGGTTATGCGGATTTTAACGATGACTGCTTCACAATTTTTGGTATTTCCTCAATTGGAATGAAAGGCTGCCCAGATTCAGATTTAGACGGGTTGCCAGATTTACTTGACTTATATATAGGGAATACAGGAGGGGATGAGACCGACTGGGATGCAGATGGTTGGCTAAACTCTGTTGACGCCTTTCCAACTCAAAGGTTCCAATGGGAGGATACTGATGGCGATGGTTTTGGAGATAATTATGACCAGGTTCATGAGTTATTCGAGAGACCTCCTGATTGGCCAGGGGGGGTTGTACCTAACGCCACATTCGTTGACTGGTTCCCACTAAATAGTGAGGCATGGGATGATTCTGACCGAGATGGATATACTGACCAACGTTCAACCAGCATCACTGATGATTGCCCAACAGTACCAGGAAATAGTACTATCTCGTTGAAAGGTTGCCCGGATCTCGACGGAGATGGGATTCCAGATATTCTTGATTCAGATATTGATGGAGATGGTTTATTGAATACATGGGAATACCACAACGGAAATGATCCATTTAACAACCTTGATTTCCCTTTGGACACTGACAAAGACGGCGTCCCCGACATTTCAGATGATGATGACGATAATGATGGGTTCCCCGATATTGTTGAACTGTCTCGCGGTAGTGACTCCAAATCAGCTAAGAGCGACCCGATATCAGACTACGGCGGCGGCTTTTATTATGTCCCTGGTGAAGGATTTGAATCAGGTTATCAAGCAGAAGGCTTTGAGATCTCATTCGGTGCCTTGGTATACATTATTAAAAGTGAATTAATAATTCCAATTTTATCCTCTATTTTTGCATTATACCTATTTAGTAAAAAAAGAAGAACCTTTAGTTTATTTCAGAAACAGGTTAGCCAAACCGATTCAGAACAAGATCTTGGGGAACTGGAATTGGGTATTGAAGAATCTGCTGCGAATAAAAAAATCACAGTGCTGCATGCATTGCTCCTTCGTAATCTCATCGAAAGGAAACGAATGGCACTATCCGATTTAATTGATTACGTTAAGCAAACGATTTCGGATAGTTAAAATGTTCACACGAAGGACCTAATGGATGATTCAATGTTACCATGCTGGTGTTAGAAGTGATGTTGAGCGCTGCGAAATTCGGTTAATTCTCGGTCAATGTTCGGTTGACCTTTGGTCGAAAAGGCGGCGAGGAGGCAGGTTGCCTCGTCGATGAGTCCTGCTTGGAGCAAAGCGTGAGCCGAACGAATGGTTGCTTCGAGTTGAGCCACTTGGGTTTGGGGAGCGGAGACTTGTGAGTCTAAACCCATCAAAAACATTTAGCCGCCGAATTACTTATTCATTACCAGGTTTATCTTAGAAAGGCAAATATGCTTGTAGACTTTGCAGAAAGTATGTCCTTCTGTAGAGAATGCGGTAAGAAAGTCCAAGACGACTGGGTCACTGTCCGCATTGTTCGTGTTCCCTAAATATCTCATCACAAAATGTATCTCTTCAAGATACAGTCGTAATGGGAAATATTAATTCTACTACTGTTAATGATTCAAAGACAAAATGTGCATCTTGTGGTTCGGTAGGAGTCACACAAATTGCGTGTTCAGTTTGCAAGAAAATGTCTCACTGCAATATTTGTGAAACAGAGGTGCATGAAGAAAGAAGAACCGAACGAATCTGCGGATTATGTTATCAAGAAATAATTGTGAAAAGAATAGCTCAAGCAAAAAAGCAAGAAGAGAAGAAGAATAAAGAAAATCATCGAAAGACAGTACAGAGGAATGAAAGAAACAAACTTGCGAAAATAAATAGAAGAGAACAGGAGATGGTTCGACTACAAAATGTGATCAAGGATAATGGCATATTCCAGCCGGTTGGGATTTTGATAGTTACGATACTTGGGATAATTAGCGTAGTTTATGATGAGGAAGGATGTGGTATGTGTTTAATCATTTTATCGCTTTGTCTATTGATAGGACACCTTTTAAGAAGAAAAGAAGATATTGCCAGCCTGAATGATCTTCGAACTAATCCAATATTTCTCACAGAGTCAGAAACAATGGGACGATTAACCATAGATGATGACCAAAAACCATGATGAAAAACTAGACTTGTGAGTCCGAACCTACAATGCAAAATCGCCCGCCATGCATCATGCAGTTGAATTGCCGTTTGCTAGTGCCATCAAAAAGTGGGACCCCCGGGCGAACCCAACCACGGTTGATGTACTTCCTCAACAGAGTATAACATGAGAATACAATGCGAGGAAAAGGCTCACAAAAAAAGGCTCGGCTGGAACGACTGAAGAACGAAATCATCGATTACGTAGGCACATCGCCGGGCGCATCTGCGGCGGACATCGTTAGTTTTCTATCAAACGATCGTAAAATGCGAAATCATGGCTTGACAACCAGAAAGGTTGGATTGTTCATCCCACGTCACCTCTCCGAACTGATTGGATTTCACCTGGATTCCTCTACTGGAAAGCGAATCTATCATTTGGTCGCTTGATGAAGCACCACATTCATGCTGAGGTGCTTGGTGCGCCAACACATGAACTGGCCAACCTCTGCCCAACCTGAGGCGTTGTTTCCTTCATTCAGCGGTAATGAAGACGGAGCAGTCCCTCAATTTCCAGCAGGAGAACCGGCTTGGCGAATTCTTGACCCAGCTCATCCAATGGGCATCAAATCCCAAATGAGCCAACTTTCTGGAACAATTGATTGTGAAAACCCTGGATTCTTTACGGGGGGAGAAGGCATCATCATCGACGCTACTGCAACGGTTGAGGCCGGTGCTTACATCATCGGCCCGTGCTATATTGGCCCTAGAGCTGTTATTCGAAGCGGCGCTTATGTCCGTGAATACTCGTGGATTTGCGCCGATGCCGTAGTCGGACACGCCACGGAAGTGAAGCATTCCATCTTGCTACCAGGTGCCAAAGCGCCGCACTTCAACTACGTAGGAGATTCAATTCTTGGAGCAAACGTCAATCTTGGCGCTGGAACCAAACTGAGCAACCTACGAAATGACGGAAACGAAGTCCATGTTCGAATTGACGGAAAACGAATCGGAAGCGGGTTGAGGAAATTTGGCGCCGTGTTAGGGGAAGGTTGTGCCCTTGGGTGCAACAGTGTCACCAACCCCGGAGTTGTCTTGGGCTGTAACAATGTGGTGTGGCCTAACGCAACCGTTACCGGAATCCACGGCCCTGACGTTGAACATCGCTGAGGTGGACCGTATGACGTTCTCGTATTTCGGAACCGATGGAATCCGTGGGGAAACCTCGCTTGAGAAGGTGGATGAAGAGGAAGCAATTCTTGCTCTCACAGAGAAAAGGACGCTTCATCCTTCGTTGATGCGGGTGTTAGGAGAGGCGTTAAGCCACGTTCAATCTCTGTTCCCAGGGCAAGGCCATACGGTGGTGGTCGGATGGGATGACCGGCCGCATAACGAAGCCATCGTTGAAGCGCTAACCCTTGGACTTCAGCTCAGTGGAAGCAACGTTGTTCACATTGGTTTGTGTGCTACACCAACGCTTCACGCGGCAGTTCTGCACAACAATGCGAGAATGGGGTGCATGATTACCGCAAGTCACAATCCCGTTTCAGATTCTGGAATCAAAGTCTTTGACGCTCATGGTTTCAAAACAACACCTGAACAGGAACAGGAAATCAGTCGAACCTTGTTGGCTCTAGCAAGCGAAGAGCGTGAAGTCAACTTGGATGAACAAAAGCGACTGAGCGAGCCTGCGGTTCGGATGAGTGAGGAATGGGCTCAAACCTTCCATCAAGCCTGGCTTGAAGCTCGTTGGGCAGACTTTGAAGGCGTATTTGGAGGATGCACGACTTCTGTTCAAAACGGAAGAATTGCTACTCCGTTCCTCCTCGATTGCGCCCACGGTTCAGGGGCTTCATGGCTCTCGGACGTTCTCACAAAGCGTGGCATAGAAACACGCGAAGTGAGTGGGAGCGCGCTCGCCCTCAATGCAAACTGTGGTGCTGGGGATTTCTCTCCAACACAAACATGGACGGTTGAGGAAGCTGCTTCGTCCTCTCATGCACTCCTTTCAAACCTGAAACCAGCACCTATTGGAACTCTGGTTGGAGCCGCATTGGACGGTGATGGCGACCGGTGTTTATTGATCGAGTCAACAGAAGAGGGTTACAAAGTAATTGACGGAGACGCCATGGCTGCAATGTTGGTCGAAGCAGGACAGCAACAGGGGCCGTGGCGTTTTGCCGCAAGCATCGAATCTGACGTTGCATTAACAGGATTTGTTTCACAGTTCCACCCAGATACACAGTGCCTCGAAACAGCTGTTGGTGACCGTTGGCTCTCGGTTGGATTACGCCACCCTGACGGATTGATGGTCAGCGATTCCATGCCTCTCCGGCTTGGAGTTGAAGATTCGGGGCATCTTGTCATGCCGGCATCGCACCCTGGCCGTGAAGGAGATTGGAGTCTCGTTGGTGACGGTGCTGCTTCACTCTGCGCCTTTTTACTGGCCCAAGACGGTTCCAATTCTCGTTCCTTCAATCGCGGATGGAAGCGAAGGGTCGCGGTGAAAGAGAGCCACCGTGAACGCTGGCAGCGAGGGAATGCGCTGCAAGATACTGTCTCTGACAAGATCTTAACGACGCTCAAGGACAAAGGCATTGAAGCCGGAACACGAACCATTGAGGGGGAAGAAAATCTCCTCCTCGTTCACGGTGATGGGTTAGAAGGTACGCTCTCGTTTGGTATTCGCAACAGCGGAACTCAAGCAAAGACGAGCCTTTCTTTGCGTCTTTCTCCTGAGTTGAACGCAGAGACCTTCCTTCCCTTACTTGAGGACATCGAGCGTGTGTTGACCGAGGCCCTGCAATAGGCTTCAATCCTCAGCAAGTGCTTCTTGACGGCCTTGAGTCAGGGCTGTTACTGCGAAGAGAAGAACGGCTGAGGCTGCAAGCATTGCAAGAAGGTACCCGACTTGAGCACCAGCAACAAACGAGACAGCAGCAAACAGCCAGGCGATGCCCAGGTCTACAGCGCCGATGACGCGCCATGATTTGCGGAGGGTGAAAATGCCAGAAATCCATGCAGTTGCCGATGCGGCGAGACCTGCAAACACCATCAGAGGAAGCGATTGTCCAAGCAAGGCGGCAGGATAGAGCATGATGTGAACCCCCCATAATGCACTTGAGAGCCAAGAGCCATGCTCTTGAGCAACAATGGAGGCAGTCCAAACCATGCATCCGATTCCGACAATGGACGCTGAAAGAACAGGTTCAAGCGTCATTCCTGCTGGTGTGAGGGCCCATGGATTGAACGATTGTAACGCAAACGGTAGGGCAGCGATTACGGCCAACATCACAGCAGGCTGCGCCCATGCAATGCTTCGCCGAGCTGCGAACAGAACCACGACAAGACTGGCGGGTCCAAACGACAGGAGAACGCAACAAGCGAGCCATGCGCTTCGTCCTAAAGCACCCCGGTGGTCGTCGAGGTCCCGCCGAAGGCGCTCGCCTTCAACCCAGTCAAACAACAGAACAAGAACAAGAAGAACAAGTTCAACACCGATCAGTGGTAGAACCCACTGCATGGTACCTCCTTCCAGGGGGTTGAAGGAAAACGGGACTGGAACCTCTCCTCCAACAACCAGTGCAAGGACGCGGTCAACGGCAAAAAGGCCGACAACGGCTTCAAGTGCACTGGGTAAACGAAGTCCCAGATCATTGCGTCCAATCAATCCCATTCCACCAAGGAAACCGATTGAGCCCATGAGAACGAAGAGGTGGAACGCATCCTCTCCATCAAGAACACCGGTGGTCATGCGTCCAGCAAGGTGAACAACGACCAACCCTGTCATACAGAACGCGATGGGAGATTCCACTCCTGCAATGTCGGGAAGGCGTAGCCCGATGGAATTCGCACGCAATCGAGAAAGGCCGACCATGAGAACCGAAAGGACTGCGCTAAACATGAGGGCTTGCAGCCCACCGTCTGTTGCAAAAGAAACCCATGCAGCTCCCAAGAAGGCCACTCCAAGGAACATGAGAATGATCACCGGGCGGTAATGAATATCTCCGATGATGAGGTCGTCTGCGGAGCCTGTATCGGTTCGTTTGGACCGCTTTCGTTGTGCCTCAGCAAGACGTAACATCTCCGCATCCAGGTGCTTGAGTTGAACCGAAGTTGTCTTGTCTGAAGTCATTTCTTCGGCTACCAAGTGGCGAAGACGTTCCCGTTTCTCATCAAACTCTTCTCGCCGTTGTTCTTGGGCTGCAAGTGCTTTCAATCCCGACCGCACTTCTCCTTGAAGGGCCAAGTAAGCACCGGTGAGGACGAAGAGTACCAAGGCTGCAAGTTGGATTTCTGCTTGGTCCATCCCTTGACCGGCTAGCGCCATGCTGACCAACAGCCCAAGTGCACCTATGGTCGGTGTGAGTAACGATTCAATCTTCAATATGCGATTCATGTAGATGACCAGAGAGATTGCTCCAAGGACCGTTAACATGCGAAGGTTTTCGACATCGTTCAGCCATCCATCTTGACCGGTGAGAACCGCCTGCCGTTGGGGCTCAAGTCCTATGATGAGAAACAGGCTGGTGATGATACCAAGATGGAGGGTGAGCAGTCGCCCAGGAAGTGCTTCCAATCGCTCCAACTCTTCTTTTGTTCTCCCTTCTTTTTGGCGTCGCTCTGCTGCGAGGAGGAGGAGCACGCTTGCAAGAACGAGAATCAGGGACCAAATTGCTTCCTGGCCAAATTTCCATGAGAGGGTCATGGCGGCTACGCACCATACGGTAAACAGCGTTCGCGGTTTTCCTCTGTGAACGTCTTGTAGCACAAGGAAAGCATGGGAGAGGATCAGCAGCGACATGCCGCCAAAGAGTCCCAATGCAGTGAGGCTGCCCGGGCGAGCCATCGAAACGAAGGTCAACACGGCCAATACAAAACTAAGGTTCCAGAGGTTCAGGGCTTTCGAATCTCGTAGCCGTGCACTGATTTCAGAAAAGCCCCCAAGGCGCCCAGCAAGGTTGAGGTTTGAACTACCGAGTGACATGTTCACGCCGACTTGTTGAACCACCAACAGGGCCATCCAAACCGCTATGTCCTGCTCCGCAAGAACGATCGGAAGCACGTCCGAACTCACAAGCCGTGATTCGAAGTCTGTGGCAAAAACAAGCAACCAGAGATAAGGCGTCAACACAGCCACACCCGCTATGCTTGGCGAGCGCCGAAGCAATGCAAGCCCTGCCAGTCCCAACCACACAATTCCTTGTGTAGCGAGAAGGATTCTCGAATTCGTTCCACCGTCTTCGGCAGGGATCAGCAAGGTGAGCAAAATCACCACGGCAATGCCTCCAACCCAAAGCACATGGTCGGATACACTGGTCTGATGCTGCAGAAGAACAATGACGGTTAATCCAGCCAACAATGAGGCAAAGATGGAATATGCTTCGAGACCAAACGGCCATTCGATGGACACGGTGCCCGTAACCATCAACGCCAATCCAGCCAGTAAGAACGGCGTGGGGCCAAGAACATAGGGCATCAACGTCGTCCAAGGAACGCCTCGAACCACAAGATAGGACGCACTGAACGCTGTAGCGATAAGCATCAATTGGGCAAGGGCATACCCTGTTTCGGAACGGTGAGCGGCGATGGCCATGAGTGCGCCGATCATACCAATCGATACGGACACCGCCCAGAGGCCGGGTTTGCCCAATCCAAGGGCGTTAGCAGCAGAACTGAGCCAATTCTCATGATGAACGAAAACCGCAGCCATGGCCGCATTCGCAGCACTGACCACTGCTAAAAGGAGGAAAAGTGTGAGGTCATTCTCAATTGGAATCAGGGTCAAGGAAAGAACGGACCAATCGTTTGACAGTGCGTGAACCCCTACCCACAGATAAGAAATGGATATGCCCAAGCTCGCCAAATTTCCTGATGAGCGTAACAGAGCAAGGACGTGCATCAACGCCATGGCGAGCAGAATGAAGACGGCCACTCCTGCGCCACCAAAGACGGCTCCTGCAGAACTCCCTACCGCAAAAAGGACCAGCGCGGACTGTGCGGCGATGGCGTCTTCATCGTGGCGAAAAGCAACGGCGACGTTGAGACCCACCAGGCCCAACATTGCGATGCCTAGAGTTTCACTGCTTCCGATTGGGCTGGAATCGAACCAACCCCAGCTCCAAGCGTCAAGAGCCAATCCGTAAAGCAACTTCATTGAGATGATGACCCAGGTGATTCCGAGTAGGTGCATGGATGGCCGTGGAATCCATCGCTCACCCAAGGCAAAACCAAAAAGAGCCATTGAAAGAAGACCAAGAGCGCTGAGGAGAGGAGGGAATACGGTCCCCACCAGCGCCCCGATTGCGGTCCATATGAGGACCATCATCACCATCATGGCCCGACTGATTTGTTGTTCGCCGTGCACGGCAATTTGAGTGACGGAGTCTGTCACTTCATGATCATCATCAGAGGGTTCCAAATCGGCGGTGAACATTTCATTCAACGTTCCGACAGCGGCATCAATTTCTTGCTCTCCGACCTTCACGTCATCTTCGGGAGTTTTCTCGATGGGTTCTGTGTCTTCAGAAGCCACCATGAACGTTCCAAGATTCAATCCACGTGCGCGCCCAAACTCCTTCTTGCGCAAGACTTCATCTTCCCCCGCAGGACCCGTTTGGGTTCCGCTTCGGTCGTCCATGGGACTTGGTGAGGCCTCGTCGCCTTGAATATGCCCGTTGTTTGTCAGGGAAACGGTTCAAATCGTCGTACATCGCCGTTATGTCGGCATGGTTTTTATGAAACCGGGGGGGTGGAAGATCAGAAAAAATGCTCAAGGAAGAGGAATGAACAGCCAAAAGGGACAAAGAGGGGCGGCAGAAACGGTCGGCATGGGCGGCGTCCACGGCACCCCTTCAGGGGACCTCGGAAAATACGGCATTACACCATCAGGAGAGGTTTATTGGAACCTCGCTGCTGGCGATTTAATCAACCTCGCAGTATCTCGTAGCGAAGGAAATTTAAGCGCCCACGGTGCTTTAGTTACTGAAACTGGGGAGCGCACAGGGCGGTCACCAAACGACAAATTCATCGTTGATGAACCAACGGTTTCCGACGACATCAATTGGGGCGATGTGAACGTCTCAACCAACGTTGAAACCTTCGAGCGGATGCGAGCAAAGGTGGTTGATTACCTCTCAGCCCAGGACGCTCTTTTTGTTCAGGACCTGTATTGTGGGGCTGACTTCTCAGAAGCGCTCCCCATTCGCGTCATCAACCATAACGCATGGCACAACACCTTTGCGCGCAACATGTTCATTCGGCCCGATGAAGCCCAAATGGCTGACCACACGCCTGAATTTACCGTTCTTCACGCACCGCATTTCGAAGCAGATGCTGAGGCTGACGGACTGAATTCACAGTGTTTCGTCATCGTGAATTACGCTGCAAAAGAAGTGATTATTGGCGGGACACGCTATGCTGGAGAAATTAAGAAATCCATCTTCTCGGTCATGAACCTCATCCTTCCTAAGAAAGGCATTCTTCCAATGCATTGCTCTGCAAACACGACCGGGGAAAACACAGCAATTTTCTTTGGACTTTCAGGAACTGGAAAAACAACTCTCTCCGCAGACCCCAAACGAGCACTCATCGGTGACGATGAGCACGGCTGGGGCACCAACGGTGTGTTTAATTTTGAAGGAGGATGCTATGCAAAACTCATCGACCTTTCCGAAGAAGACGAGCCTGCTATCTTTGGAACGACCCGCCGATTTGGAACGGTTTTGGAAAACGTGGTGTTGGACTCGGAAGGCGTACCGGACTTCCACGATACTTCAAAGACGCAAAATACGCGTGGATCCTACCCGATTGAATTCATCGATAACCGAACAGGAGACTCAAAGGGTGGCCACCCTCAAAACGTGATTTTCCTCACCTGTGATGCCTTCGGAGTTCTACCTCCAATCTCCCGACTAACACCCTCTCAGGCCGCATACCATTTCATATCGGGCTACACGGCTAAAGTTGCTGGAACAGAAATCGGAGTCAAGGAACCTCAAGCAACCTTCTCCGCTTGCTTTGGAGAGCCTTTCATGCCCATGCACCCTGGTGTTTACGCCGACCTTCTATCCGACAAGATGGCCGAACACGGTTCCACTGCTTGGCTCATCAATACCGGTTGGTCTGGTGGTGCTTACGGTGAAGGGAACCGAATGAAAATCAAGTACACCAGGGCCATGCTCAATGCTGCCCTTGATGGCGATCTGGACGCTGTTGATTACATCACCGACGGACGATTTGGATTTGAAGTCCCAACCAGTTGTCCTGGCGTGCCATCCGAAGTCCTCCAACCGCGAACCACATGGACCGATGGTGAGGCTTACGATGCTACTGCAAATCAACTCGCTGAAATGTTCAATGACAACTTCAAGCGCTATGAAGCAGGCGTTTCGCCTGCCGTGAATGCCGCAGCACCGGCTCCTGTTGAATGAAAGGGCATCAAGCATCGTTTGATGAGGCTTGAAGCATCGCTTCATTTTTGCCTTTACCTTGGTCGATCGGAGTCAGTCCGTCAAGTAAGGACCGCAGTGAAGAAGCGTCTGGATGGTCGTTTTCTAACAGTGCTTTTTCGGCCTGAAGCAGTCGTTGAGCGATGGCTTCAAGATGAGTCTCATCGTTTCCAATGAGCGCAAGTTCCATCGCTTCATCAAACAATTCAACAGCCAATTCTGGGCGGTCAATGGCGAGCAATATACTGCCCAACCTGTCCAATGAAGCTGCGCCTTCAACCGGCGAGGTTGAGAGAAGGGCTGAGGCTTGTTGAACACGGTTTTGCGCCTCTGCTTGTTGTTCAAGGAGCATCGCAACAATGGCTGAAAGGACAAGCGAAGGTATGGTATCTACCGGATTTGATGTTGGTTGGTTGGTCGCTGCAGCAAGCAGGTCAAACGAACGCTGCAGGTTGCCTTCGTAGAGCGCTAATACTCCCAGCCTTCGCATCGCCTTGCGTTCTGAACCAACATCGTCGACCAGTGTAGCAAGATGAAGCGCACGAACAAGATGGCTGCGAGCCTGCTCCATTTCTCCTTCCATTCCTTCCAGGACGCCGAGGGCGGATTCTGTTCGGAGTAAACTTCCAGCCATCGCTCTGTGGGCGATTTCTGCCTTGGCCTCGTCAAGTGGAGCCAGGCCCAAACCGACCTGTTCCATGACGTCGGTCAGAAGGGCCTTGGTTGCTCTGAGGGTTGTTGGTATGTCATCTTCAGCGGATGTACGCAAAGAAGAGAGGTGCTCGTCCAATCGTTGGACGGGTTGACAAATGGTGGGAAGGTCGCCAAGGGCCTCAAGCCGTTTAGGTTTGATGCTGTATCCGCGGATGGTACGAGTCAAGTCTGCAATCAGGCGGCTTTCATCAATCTCGACCTCATCCGATTCGGTTTCATCGGCCATAGCGTGAGCAGAAGCGAGAAGCGAGTCCACCATCCAAGTCAGTTTTTTCTGCACGTCGTATTGATCTCGACGGCTGATGGCGTACTTCATTTCTGAGGCTCTCACTTGCCTTGACAAACTGCGTAATCGTTCGTCTCGCCCTTCTTCAATACCTCCGTCAATGAGCCGTTCAATGAAGGTCGAAGGGGGGCATGTGGTGAAGGCAAGACCCGCGGATTCGGCGGTTGTCGTCATTTTGAAATCATCCGAAACGAGAATCACCTCTGCCCCGTCACTACCCAACTGGTCTGCGAGAACCATCAGGGATAAATCGACATCTTGAGGGGCTGCTCGCTCCCCAATTTTGATGGCGAGTTTTCGGACATCTTCTTCATCTACGGGAGCGGAGTGCAAGAGTGTGTCAAACAACACCAAGAGGTTTGGGCGGCCAGGTATCTTGCGCATGCTCACCGTGGCGACCTCGTCTCTTACACCAGGGGTAATGAGTAATTTTGCCCCGTTTAATGCAATTTTGAGGTCTTCAACAACCTTGTCTTTTGCTTTTTGCCCCAAGTGGATAAAACAGTTCGAATCCACCACCCATGCTTGGCCCATGGATGATGCTTCAGCAACAAGGGCATGGTTCTTACTGCTTCAAAGTGAAATGCTTTCGGGCGTTACTCGAGTAGAAAAGCGTTGGATGGTACCGTCAGATTCAATGAGGAACTTCTCGAAATTCCACCGGATGTCGCCTGAATATCCGTCAGCATCAGCAACTTCGCTTAAAATGGAATAGAGTCCTGTTTTTCCGTCTCCTTTGACATCAATTTTGGCCATTAAAGGGAAATCCACGTCATACTTTTCAGCCGTAAATTCACATATTTCAGCGTGAGTTCCAGGCTCTTGTGCTCCAAATTGATTGCAAGGGAAACCAACCACTGTGATGTTTTCGTTTCCTGAATGAATCTCTTGAAGCCCTTGGTATTGCGGGGTTGCCCCGCATGCGCTTGCAACATTGACAACGAGCCAACGGGTTCCACCAAGTTCCCTCAAGGTGGTTTGTGTTCCTTCCATTGTGGTGATGTTGGTATCGAGTGCTTCGGACATAAGTTCTCCTTCAACTTGGGCGTTATGAAGATGTGGTTCGTGGCTGAACCAACCAAAGCCTCTTCAATCCCCGCCTTGTCGCACGACCATGCAAGTTCTCATGGAAACCAGTGCAGGAAACATTACGATTGACCTCTTTCACGGCAGCGCCCCCGATACTGTGGCCAACTTCGTGAAACTCGTCAACATGGGGCACTACGATGGCCTCCACTTTCACCGCGTCATTGAGGACTTCATGATTCAAGGCGGCTGCCCTCATTCCAAAGACCCGATGCACCGACGCGCCGGTACTGGCGGACCTGGCTGGCAAATCCCCTGTGAGCCTTCTGCTCTCGCTCTCAAGCATGACAAGCCAGGAGTCCTTTCCATGGCTAACGCAGGACGAAATACTGGCGGCTCCCAATTTTTCCTCACCACCGTGGCGACTCCTTGGTTGAATGGAAACCACGCTGTCTTTGGCGAAGTGTCTGAAGGCATGGACGTTGTCAAAACCATTGAAAACTGTGCAAAGCTTCCTGGAGACCGTCCTCAACAACCGCAGCAAATCGTCCGCTGCTCTGTCATTGATGACTCGTAATCTTTTGACTAAGATCGAACCTACGGCACGCATAGAATACTGCCCGTAGGTTCTTGACCCATAACCAAAGGGAGGGCCATGGCTGTTGACGCAAGTGAAGCGCTTCTGCGTGCTACGCTGATAAGAAGCGACCCCTCCTTACGTGGCGTTACCCGTGAAAATGGCTCTGATGTTGAAGGTGAATACGACTGGAACTATTTCTCATCAAATGGAGAGCCGATCACGGAAGAAGACATCGTAGTCCGATGGAATTCTATGGCCCTTCCGCCAGGATGGGTTGATGTTTGGATTTGTCCAAATCCAAGAGGGCACATTCAAGCCACTGGAAAGGATACAAAAAATCGACTTCAATACCGCTACCACCCGGACTGGATAGAAATTACTGCGGAAATGAAATACGACGACGTTGTCTATTTTGCATCACAATTGCCCCGTCTTCGAAGACAGATTGATCGGGATTTGGAGGAACAGACGATGTCCCTTGAGACCGTTTCTGCACTCGTGGTCAGGCTTATTGACCTCTACAATATTCGGGTTGGCAGTGATGAATATGCCCGCTTGAACGAATCCTATGGGCTCACGACCCTCAAATCAATGCACGTCAAGCACATTCGTGGAGAAAAGGCGGAAGGGAAGCACGACGTCGTCTTCACGTTCACGGGAAAGTCCAACAAAGAGTGGGAAATTAAAGTCGAGGACGACCGTTTGGTTGACCTCATTTTACGAACCAATCGTCTCGGAGCAAAGGACGCTGATTTATTCATGTACATTTCGGAAGCCGGCAACGAAGTTGACCTCAAGGCCGAGCACATCAATCAATACATTCGCGCCAGCAGTGGAGAAGGGTTCACTGCGAAAAATTTTCGTACCTGGGCTGCAACTTCCCGTTGCGCTGAACGTCTTGCATTCCTGTCCAAAACCCAAACCCCACAAGCCATGAAAAAATGGTTGAAAACCCTGCCTGACATAGAGTCAATGGGCAACATTTGGACTGAGGGAGAATGGAAGTGTCCAGAATCCGAAGCGCAGCGTACCAAGGTGATGCTCGCTGTTATCGATACGGTCGCAAGTGATTTGGGCAACACTCGTGCTGTATGCCGCTCGTCCTACATTCATCCGTGGTTTATGGATGCCTGGATGGAGGGAACCCTCGGAGATGCGTGGGAAAGTGTTGATTCTGAACGGAAAATACAGGGCCTTTCTCAAGAGGAAAGTGCAACGCTCCGGCTCTTGAAAACGATTTGAAGCGGCACTTATCTTCTTAGGATGGCCGTTCCAGCATTATGGTATGGGCGAGATGCGAATTGAGAAGGACACGATGGGCGAACTCGAAGTGCCGGTTGACCGCTACTATGGATGTCAAACAGCTCGTTCGTTGTTGAACTTTGATATCGGGGGAGACACCATGCCCGTCGGTGTTGTTCGTGCGTTTGGTATTCTCAAACAGGCTGCTGCAAAAACAAATGTTGCGCTTGAACAACTTGACCCTGAGGTGGGCGACCTCGTCATAGCGGCTGCCCAAGAAGTCATTGACGGGCACCTCAACGATCACTTTCCACTCCGTGTATGGCAGACTGGAAGCGGCACGCAATCCAACATGAATTCCAATGAGGTCATCGCGAACCGAGCCATTGAAATCGCTGGAGGCGAAATGGGCTCAAAGCATCCCGTGCATCCAAACGACCATGTCAATCGCGGTCAATCTTCGAACGATACCTTCCCCACCGCCATGCACATTGCTGGTGCTGAAGCCTTCACGCATCGCTTGTTACCGAGTGTTCGCGCCCTTCGAGATGCGTTGGACGCTAAAGCCAAGGCTTGGACGGACATTGTCAAGATCGGCAGAACACACTTGATGGACGCTGTACCGCTCACCCTCGGTCAAGAAGCGTCTGGATGGGTTGCTCAGTTGGATGCTGACTTGCGTCGCTTGGACTTTGCGCTGGACGACCTCTTTGAATTGGCTCTTGGAGGAACCGCAGTCGGAACTGGCCTCAACGCTCATCCGCTCTTTGCGCAAATGGTTGCGGATGAAATCGCCAACATCACCGGATTGACCTTTTGTTCAGCAGAGAATAAATTCGCACAGCTCGCTGCCCACGACGCCATAGTTGCAGCGTCTGGAGCATTGAATACGCTCGCAGTATCATTAATGAAAATCGCCAACGATGTCCGATGGCTTGGTTCTGGGCCACGTTGTGGCCTTGGTGAACTGGCTCTACCAGCAAACGAACCGGGTTCCTCGATCATGCCTGGCAAAGTCAACCCCACACAATCTGAAGCATTGACAATGGTTTGCTGTCAGGTCATGGGGAACCACACGGCCATAACCATCGGGGGAAGCCAAGGAAACTTTGAGTTAAACGTCTTCAAACCGATGATGATTCACAATTTCTTGCATTCAGTGGACCTTCTCACCGATGCTTGCCGCACCTTCAGAACCCGTTGTGTAGAAGGTCTTGAACCCGTTCGTGCCAACATTCAGTCCAATCTTGAGAACTCGCTCATGCTGGTGACGGCTCTCAACAACCATATTGGATACGACAAATCAGCTAAGATTGCGAAGAACGCTCATGAAAAAGGGACCACTCTTCGGGAATCGGCTTTGGAACTTGGATACTTGACCAACGAAGAATTTGACCAATGGGTCCGTCCTGAGGACATGACGGGCCCTTCGTGACGAACATTAAAGGGAACCGTAGGCCGACACGGAAAGGACCTCGGACCTGCTTCTAATGGAGGCGCATACAAAATTGGCGTTGGGGGCTCAAAACGAGCATCCAAAGAGCATTCACAGCGATATCTAAGTCATAAAAAAACCAGATTCGTGAATGAAAGAATTTTTTATAAACGTTAGAAACCACCGAATGTGCAAACATCACACACCCTGTTTGCAAGGTCGATTCATTGGAGTTTTATTGTCCTCTATCTCTATGGGCTGTCCAAACAGATTGGTGAATTGGATGAACTTGAAGACAATGGTCTCCTTCTGTTCGAGATTCTCTTTGCTACCGTTTTCCTTGTTGTTGTGATCTTACGATATTCTTACATGAGGCGCTTCAAGACCTTCTTGGGAGCTCGAGAACCCATTCATATCGTCCATTATTACTTCGCCCGTTCGCTTCACAAAGCGATGTACGTGGTCTT
>Ga0209602_1000365_pt1 | contig 43779 bp, 42 predicted proteins | sample COGITO_mtgs_1205_3_FD_184810 | JGI IMG/M metagenome (GOLD analysis project Ga0209602, IMG submission 184810) | Pelagic marine microbial communities from North Sea - COGITO_mtgs_120524 (SPAdes) (version 2) | ecosystem: Environmental > Aquatic > Marine > Epipelagic ...
AAGGCATCACCCTGCTCGGTGATAACATCACTAAAAAAACGCTTGTATCTTTTAATAAATTTCGCTGGATGAAGCTCGGGATTGATTTTCAACAGTTTTTTCCTATGCAATACAGTTTACATTTATAGCGAATATTCATTGACGAATATGTGCTATATTTTTAGACAGAATCTTAATCTACTAGAGACTTGATACCAAAACAAAGTAAAAAGGGATAAATTTATCTTGATAAATTGTTATAAATTCTCTATAACCCCCGCTTTACTTTTTAAGCTTATTAAAATTTTGGGCATAAAGCATGGCAACAGCAAAGAAAAAAACAGCGGCAAGCGCCTCAACTAAGTCGCCAAAAGGCGCCACTTCTGCCACCCTCCACGGTCTAGCCCCTTACCAGGCTAAGGCTAAAGAGGAGTACATGAACGATTTACAGCGCGCGCACTTCAAATTAATTTTGAATGCATGGCGTAAAGAACTCATGGAAGAAGTTGATCGCACTGTAAATCACATGAAGGACGAAGCGGCAAACTTTCCAGATCCTGCTGATCGTGCCACACAAGAAGAAGAATTTAGTCTGGAGCTGCGCACCCGAGATCGCGAGCGTAAACTTATTAAAAAGATTGATAAAACACTGGTTCGTGTTGAAGAGGACGATTACGGCTTCTGCGACCAATGTGGCGTTGAAATCGGTATTCGTAGATTAGAAGCAAGACCAACCGCCGACCTATGTGTCGACTGCAAAACACTTGACGAAATCAAGGAAAAGCAAATAACTGGCGGCTAAATTGCCGACAGCTCTATTGCTTCGCTTAAACAGCAATCATTAGATGCTAAATTCCTACGTTGGTCGTTTTGCCCCCTCCCCCACAGGTCCCCTTCACTTCGGCTCACTTCTAGCGGCCGTCGCTAGTTACCTTCAGGCCAAAAAAAATCAAGGAAAGTGGCTGGTAAGAATTGAAGACCTTGACCCACCTCGTGAAATTCAAGGCTCTGCCACTGGTATTCTTAAACAGCTAGAGCAGCATGGTCTTGCTTGGGATGATTCGGTTTTCTATCAAAGTGACCAGATCGATCAGTATCATGATGTTTTGCAAAGTCTGAGAACCAAAAACCTTGTTTATAACTGTACCTGTACCCGACAGCGGATTTCAGAGTTAAGCGGAATTTACGATGGCAAGTGCAGCCAACAAAATCTTCCAAAAATTGATGCCTCTTCTCGATTTTCAATCAATAGAGGTTTGAAGGCCATTAGCCATAATAGCGATGAACTTGGCTTTACTGACAGTGTTATGGGTGAATTCCATCAGTCGCTTAACAATGATGTCGGTGATTTTGTTGTCCTCAGGCGTGATGGCTTAATTTCATATCAACTGGCGGTAGTCATAGATGATTACCATCAGGGCATAACTGAAATTGTGCGGGGATTTGATCTTTTAGACTCGACTCCAAGACAGATTTTGCTACAAAAATGCCTTAACCACTCAACCCCCAACTATGTGCATATACCCCTGGCGCTAAATTCACTGGGGCAAAAACTCAGCAAACAGCATTTCGCCAAAGCACTCATGGTTGGCAATGAATCGGAACAGCTATGGTTGGCGCTAGACTGGCTTAAACAAAACCCACCCATAGAACTACGCCAATCATCAACAGGGGAAATTTTAGCCTGGGCAACCGCCCACTGGAATCTCTCCTGCATTCCTCCAATTGATGCCGGTATTGCTGCACCCGAAAATCTCTAAGTTTCTTTCTCGCATTAGAATTTATTTGCGTTATGCTTAGCCCATGGCATCAACATCAAAAATATTAATCATCTCTGAACAGCTTTTCAATGAGAAAGCTTTGCTTAGCCTATTCAAGAAACTTAAGTTAGATGTTACCCAGGTTAACTCTAACAAACTGGCACTTGAAGCTACTAATACCAAGACTTTTGATGCTGTTCTCTGTGATATTGATATGCCCAAAATTAATATCAACACAATCATAGCTCGCTGCCCCAAAAAATCCGTGGTGTTCCTGTCCCATAATCCTGATATGAGACAGGCCATTGAAGTCATTCAACGAGGAGCGGCAGATTATTTAGCCCAGCCGGTTGAGTTTGATGTACTTCAGCAGGTAATTAGTAAAATACTCCAGACAAACAACAATATCCCGCTAATAGGCAATAGTCCTCAAATTATAAAAATAGCCAGCAAAATAAAACAGATGGCAAAACGCGTTACGCCAATACTGATAATCGGGGAACCTGGCTCAGGGAAGCGCAAAATAGTCAGAGAGATTCATCAAATCAGTCCATTTTCTTGCTACCCGCTTATAATGATAGATTGCGTATCGGTAACCCAACAGCAGCTCAGTAAAGAACTTGATACGGATAATCAGAAAACACTTTATTATCACAATATCTGTGAACTGGATTCGTCACTGCAAAAAGTGGTTGCCTCTAGTCTTAGTAACAAAAAAATACGCACAATTGCCTCAACAGAAAAAGATCTAACCACTGCGACAGCGCTAAATTTATTTCGCGAAGATCTCTTATATAAACTTAGTAGCATTACGATCAATATTCCTCCATTAAGAGAACGAAAATCAGATATTTCATTGCTAGCCAGTCATTTTTTATACCAATACGCAAAAAAAATACAACGTGAAATCAGCCTAACAGCTAATGCAATTAAAGCCTTAAACGCCTGCGACTGGCCTGGAAATGTCATTCAGCTCAAAGAGTCTATTCATCAAGCGCTTATTTTTACCAATTCTGAGGGTATTATTGATGTCCCTTCGCTCAGTCTACCTCAAAAAAATATATCGCAAAAAACGAGCACTGATAAGCAAAAAGACCTACCCAATTTATCCTTAGAGGATTACTTTATTCGCTTTGTGACTCAAAATCAGGAGCATATGTCTGAAACTGCTCTGGCAAAAAATTTGGGAATCAGTCGCAAGTCATTATGGCAACGTAGAATCAAATTAAAGCTTGATAAACCCAAGTAACCACCTCAAAAAAAGGCTCTTTTACCGCATTAATTGTTACGAAAAGTAACATTTTGAGCTGTTTTGGGCTATTTTTGCGTTAACTGGCATATATCCTAGTTGTTACCACGAACTAATTTTGGTTAGATAGATATCAGTTGAGGGAGACTTCAATAATAATAAAAAAAATAAATAATAATAAAAACCGGATGGATTGCAAAGTGTTCTAAGGCATCTGCTGACGAACAATTGAGGGGGGCTGCCGAGAGGCAACCCTTTTTTATTTTCTGCTCAAAAAAACTCTCACTTTTATCAGTAATAATTTTTCCATGATAATAATCCTAACAGTGCTGGATTTGCTCTGTTAAACTATTCGTTTTGTACACAACGGCTATTAATGTGCTTAAACGTCTGACCCATTTTTTTAATCGATCATCATCGCTAAAAGCGACAGACGACCAGTGCGTCCTGACCTCAAATGAGCATAGTCTCGATCCCGCGGATATATGTAAAAATGCTCGTGAAGTTGTGCGTGTACTTCAAAGCAGAAATTTTGAAGCCTACGTCGTCGGGGGTTGCGTTCGCGATATTCTACTAGGATTCAAGCCAAAAGATTTTGATATTGCAACCAATGCAACACCCCAGCAAGTTAAACGCTTATTTCGACGCTCAAGAATTATTGGCCGGCGCTTTCAAATTGTGCATGTTCAATTTGGTCGAGATATTATCGAAGTTACTACGTTTAGATCGAACGACACAGAACATACAAACCTAGTGCAACAGGCTGAAAGTGGCTTACTCACAAGAGATAATAAATTTGGCTCTCTGGTTGACGATGCAACTAGACGCGATCTAACTATCAATGCGCTCTACTATGATACTGAAAAGAACTGCCTACATGACTACTGTGATGGTTTAGATGATCTTGAATCACGGACTATTCGCATTATTGGCACGCCATCAACAAGGTACAGCGAAGACCCCGTCAGAATGCTTCGTGTGGCTAGATTTGCAGGCAAGCTAGGCTTTGATATTGATCCTAAAAGCTCAAAGCCGATGGTTAAATTAGGGTCTAAGCTCAAGCATGTCTCATCGCCGAGAATGTTTGATGAAACCCTTAAACTGTTTATGAGTGGCTATGGTTTAGATGTATTTGAACGACTTCTGGAATACAAGCTGTTCGCCCATCTTGTGCCCCAAACTAATCGCCTTATAGAACAGGGCCATCCAACGGCTTTGGCAATGGTCAAGCAGGCGCTAACCAACACTGATTTGCGTATACAAAACAAACAGCGTGTCACTCCGGCCTTTATCTACGCAGCTATGCTCTGGCCCGCTGTGCAGAAAACAGCTCAAGAACTTCAAAACCATGGCCAGCCCGCTACTACTGCCATTAATAAGGCGGCGAGTGAGGTCATTAGTAATCAAATTCCCATCACTGCCATTCCAAAACGCTTTACGCTAGCGATGCGAGAAATCTGGGCAATGCAGTTGACTCTTTCCAAGCGCGGTGGCAATCGAGCCAATCGACTGATGGAACAGCCTCGATTCCGTGCGGCCTATGATTTCGTTCTTCTTCGCGAACAAACGGGAGAGCAACTCGATGGTCTTGGCAACTGGTGGACAAAGTACCAAGATGTCGACGAGGAAACACGTCAAAAAATGGTACAAAAATTAAATACTGGGCAATCAAAAGGACGAAGCCCCAGACGGCGACCTAGGCAGTCAGACTAATGCATGTGGCATTTATCGGCCTTGGCAGTAACCTTGGAAATGAACGCAATGGCATTTTTGAAAGCCCAAAAAAACAACTCTTAAATGCCATCCAAAGCATCGACAATCAAACCACCATTCACTTACTTAGAACCTCTCACTTTTACCAGACTCAGGCCATAGGTCCTGGCGATCAGCCCGACTATATCAACGCTGCCATCAAGATCGAAACAAGTCTTAGCGCCAATCAATTATTACTAGCGCTGCAAAGTATTGAAAATCACCAAGGCCGAGTAAGAAAGGAGCGCTGGGGTGCTAGAACCCTGGATTTAGATATATTGGTTTTTGATCAGCTGATTGAAAACTCAGAACAACTAATCCTGCCCCATCCGCGCGCCCATGAGCGCGCTTTCGTTTTAGCACCACTCAACGATTTAGACGCCAATTTGGTTATTCCCAAGCGTGGAAATATTTCTAATCTATTGGCAAACTGTTCAATGCAAGGTATCGTGAAGTTAAATGACTAATCGTTTTCTAAGCCCAGTCACTGGAGAATATTTGAGTGGAAGTCGCATTTCTTAATGAATTAGGCCTAGAAACTGAGGCCGCCAATATCACTATTCCTCATTATATAGCGGTGGAAGGTCCGATTGGCGTTGGTAAAACTACATTAGCCAAGCGTCTTGCTGAAACATTTAATTGCAAAACAATGCTTGAAGACGCCCATGAAAATCCGTTTTTAGAGCGCTTCTACCAGAATAAACGCGCTAATGCCCTACCAACTCAGCTGTCTTTTCTGTTCCAAAGAATTCAAAAACTTCAAGCCTTAAAGCAGGGCGAGCTCTTTCATGAGGGTCAGGTGTCAGACTTTTTAATTGAAAAGGATCCCTTATTTGCTCAAATCACTCTGGACGATGACGAATATCGTCTTTATCAAACCCTGTATGACAGGGTAATTGAAGAACTACCACAACCCGACTTAGTGATATGCCTTCAGGCGCCCACTAGCACCCTTTTAAACCGTGTACAGCAGCGCGGCAATCCGATTGAGCGCGCTATAGACCAATCGTACCTAGAACAGCTTAATGACGCTTATACGCAGTTTTTTTACCATTACGAAGATAGCCCTCTTCTTATTGTAAATACCAGTGAAATTAATTTAGCCGAGGGCAACTCAGATTATTATAATCTTGTGAAATATATCCTTCGCGGTCATTCCGGCCGGCATTATTACAACCCGCATCCTATTCAATAATCATCCTTTCTTTAAGATGCTACAATAGAGTTTACTCACAAACCCCGCGTCTTATTTTTGAGCCATTAAATTATGAAAAATGTAACTATTGAGCGCCTAAAATCTATCAAAGCTGAGGGCAAAAAATTTGCCGTTATCACTGCCTATGATTATAGTTTTGCAAAGTTAATCGATGAGGCTGAAATTGAAGTCACATTGGTGGGTGACTCTCTAGGGAATGTGATTCAGGGTCAAGAGACTACCCTCCCTGTTACGATTGATGAAATGGCCTACCATACTGCCAATGTTAATCGCGGTATTAGCGCCTCCTTAATCGTAGCTGATATGCCTTTCATGTCCTACGCAACCATTCCCCAAGCCTTAGAAAATGCAGCCATTCTTATGCAGGCCGGCGCGCAAATGGTCAAACTGGAAGGTGGAGAATGGCTTGCCGAAACCGTTCATGCATTGACTGAACGAGGCATTCCAGTCTGTGGGCATCTCGGGTTAACTCCGCAATCAGTTCATAAGCTTAGTGGCTTTAAAGTTCAGGGGAAAAACACTGAGGCCGCTGATAAAATGCTTGATGAAGCTAAGCTGCTTGAAGAAGCTGGCGCCGATCTTTTAGTAGTCGAATGTATCCCATCAAGCTTGGGTGAGACACTGGCGAAAAACTTGGCTATACCGGTTATTGGAATAGGTGCAGGGCCAGCCACTGATGCTCAGGTTCTGGTGCTTCAAGATATGTTAGGAATATCAGCCAAGCCACCCAAATTCGCAAAGAATTATTTACTCAAAGAATCTAATATTCAAAACGCACTTAAAGCTTATAGAAAAGAGGTTCACAGCGGCGAATTTCCAAGCGCTGAACACGGCTTTTAAGATATTTAAATTAATTGGCTTAAGATTAATCTTTGGGTTTTACATACAGCACTAGGCTGTGACCTACTAATTGATAGCCGTTTTGCTCGGCAATTTTTTCCTGCAATTCTTCAATTTCGTGGTTATGAAACTCAATGACCTTGCCCGTTTCAGTGCATACCATATGATCATGGTGCTCGCCACGATCAAGCTCATAGACAGCTGGCCCAGAATCAAAATTATGCCTTTCAACCAACCCTGCAGTCTCAAACTGAGTTAACACACGGTATACGGTGGCAATACCCACGTCTTCACTTGCGTCACGAAGAGACTGATAAATATCTTCAGCGGTCATATGTCGCTCAGAACAGTTTTCTAAAATTTGTAAAATTCTGATACGCGGTAGTGTTACTTTCAAACCCGCTTTTTTAAGTTCCATATCTTCTGGAGACATACTTTACCCTTCTCTATGTTATCATTTAGGCATTATCTTGTGACTTGAACCTTCATGGAAGCCCAAATGCGTATTTATTCTATCTTGATCTTACTCTGTTTATCATTAATTTCTAGTTGTAGCTGGATTCAGTTTCCAAGTATTCACAAAGTCACTGTTCAACAAGGTAACATAGTCAACCAAGAAATGGTTAGCAAATTAAAAGTCGGCATGACTATGTCTCAGGTTCAATATATCTTAGGCACGCCCTTGACCACTGATACTTTTGACAATTCACGCTGGGATTATTTTTACAGCAGAGTTGACCCAAAAGGAAAAGGATCTGAGCGTCAGTTACAGCTTAGCTTTGATAACGAAGGTCTTCTTCAAAGCGTATCCGGGGATTTTCAATTAACCGATGCTGATCAAACTGCAGAATAATTAGTCGGTTTTTTGTGCCTTAGCTTCTTCAGCTCTGCGACGTCGTACTTCTTTCGGGTCAGCAATAAGGGCTCGATAAAGTTCCACTCTATCTCTGGCTTTAAGAACATAGCCCTCTGGCGCTTCCAGACCCTTAGTACCCAATACCTGAGAGAATATACCCATCTTGGTATTTTCGATATTTATATCAGGGAACAAGGCCAATATACCGGACTGCTTAACCGCTTCTAGGGCAGTGGTTCCCTCTAGCACAGTCAGCTCTTTGAGCACCTGTTTTTCAGGTAACGCATAGGCTACCTCAACAATAATATTTGTCTCACCTGCTGTCATTTTTTTTCCTATTTATACACTTCATCTGCTCGCCGGCACAATGCATCTACAAGATTGTTAGCAACCCCAGAAAACATTCCAGCAGCAACCCTGCCTAGTCCTCGACGTTTAAATTCAAACTCAAGATCAAGAGACAACTTTGAAGCCGAATCAGAAAGTGCCTTAAACTGCCATAACCCCTTAAATGAACTAAAGGGTCCGTCTTGCAAGCTCATTTCTATACTTAAACTCGGTACTAATTGATTTTCTGTGGTCAGATTAATTTCAATACCGGCTTTTTTTAAACACAGAGAAGCCACCATAAGTTGCTCTGTGTGCTCAATAATTTCAACTGACTGACAGCCATCCATAAATTGTGGATAGCTCGCCACATCATTCACCAAGCAGAACATTGACTCTGCTGAGTATGGAACCAATGCTGATCTGCTAACCTTTGTCACTGCCACCCCTAAAAGAATTTATCGTAAAAGCCCATTATAAAAACAGCGCCAATTGCTAGTGGGGCAAGGTAGCGCAAAGCAAAGCGCCATATTAACGCCACCTTAGGCTGAATACCTAGCATTTCTGAATCAATAATTTTCTTATCCACCACATAGCCAACAAATAATGCGATCAATAAGCCCGAAATTGGCAGCATAATATTGGCCGTTAAAAAATCTAGAAAATCAAAGAATGTAAAACCAAATACCTGATAACCCGACCATAGGTTAAAGGAAAAAACTGTGCCTAAACCAAGAAGCCAGACCACTACCGCAAGAATTGTATTGGCCTTAAATCGGTTCATATTTTTAGCCTCAACCAGCCATGCCACGCAGGGTTCAAGTAAAGAAATAGCTGAACTCCATGCTGCAATAGAAACCAAGATAAAAAAGATTGCGCCAATTAATAGTCCACCTGGCATAGTGCCAAATGCCACCGGTAGGCTGATAAACATTAAACCAGGGCCTGCACTGGGCTCAATTCCTTGGGTAGCAAAAACAATAGAGAAGATAATCAGTCCAGAGATAATAGCGACGGCACTATCAAAAAATGCCACCACTAGAATGGTCTTGCCAATACTCGCTTTTTGCGGCATGTAAGCACCATAGGCCATAATCGCACCCATACCAATACTGAGTGTGAAAAATGCCTGCCCCATAGCTTCAAGCACTGAACGCCAAGTGAGCTGATTAAAATTAAAATCAAAAAGGAAATTAACCGCTGCACTAAAATTTCCCTCAAACATACTAAAGATCAGTAGCCCAATCAAAATAAAGAACAGCAGTGGCATTAATGTCTCAACGGCAACTCCGAGTCCTTTTTTAACCCCACCCATAACTACGGCAACACAGAGTACTAAAAATACCGTCTGCCAAAATATCAATCTTGAGGGGTCATTGAGTAAATTGGTAAATGCGGCGGCGGCTGAATTGCCGTCAACACCCCGTAAAGCACCAGACCCCATTTCAATAATATAGCTCATTGCCCAGCCGGCTATCACGGCATAAAATGATAGAATCAGAACACCAGCCACAACCCCCAACCAGCCTAAATAAGCCCATCGGCGATCTACTCCGCTTTCATCGACAATATCACTCATGGAATTAATTGGGCTTTTTCGTCCATGACGGCCCAGCATAACCTCGGCCATCATAACCGGCACACCAATAAGCAAAATACAGGCAAGATACACCAACACAAAAGCACCACCGCCATTACTACCTGCAACATAGGGGAATTTCCACATATTCCCAAGCCCGACGGCTGAACCCGTTGCCGCCATAATAAAAGTCCAGCGACTGACCCAAGCGCCATGCATGCCTTTTTGCTGAAGTGCCATATCAACTCCTAATCATTGAGGGCTTAATTGTAAACATTTTTACAGCTCTGACCTACATATTGTAGATTTTTATTAATGACTGTATGAATAAGCATAAACGATTGAGATAAATAGTTTAATTTTTCATGACAAAATCAATGGTCAACGTATAATCCCTACCATGAGCAAAAAGAAACCTAAACAGCAATCCAACACAATTGCCCAAAACCGTAAAGTTCGACACGACTACTTTATTGAAGAGAAGTTCGAAGCCGGTCTTGCCCTGCAGGGTTGGGAAGTGAAAAGTTTGCGCGGCGGCAGTGTTAATCTGACAGATACCTATGTGTTTGTGAAAGATAACGAGGCTTGGCTAATAGGGACTAATATCACGCCGTTAAATACAGTTTCAACCCATTACGTCACCGAGCCCACAAGAACTCGTAAACTACTGTTAAATGCCCGTGAATTAAAAAGAATTGAAGATGCCATCAAACAGAAGGGGCGAACCTGTGTTTGCACCACCCTTTACTGGAAAGGTCATTTAGTAAAATGTGAAATTGCCCTAGCTAAGGGCAAGGTAGCCTATGACAAACGCATGGACTCTAAAGAGAAAGACTGGGGTCGCCAGAAACAAAGGCTGATGCGCCACGCCTAACCACCAAAAAAATTCGCTAGATTTAAGCTTTGGTTTTTGGCGGCTCAAGAAGCGCAAGGTCTGGCATTATACAATTAAGTTTGGTCTCTAATAATTTCTCAATGGGCTCTAAACGGAAAGCATCGTCTTCACAGGCAAAGCTGATGGAAGTTCCTGTTTTACCAGCACGACCGGTTCTACCAATGCGATGCACATAGTCTTCAGGTTCTTCCGGCAAGGTGTAATTAATCACATGGCTGACACCGTCAACATGAATACCTCGACCTGCCACATCCGTAGCCACCATCACTTTTAATGCACCAGATTTGAATGACTCCAATGCTTTCATCCGGCGATTTTGCGGAACATCTCCCGACAGAATACCTACTTTGAAGCCCTGCTTCTGAAGCTTTTCATGCAATGTTCGACAAATATCTCTTCGATTAGCAAAAACCATCACCGAATCTACCTCATCTGATAACAAAATATTTTGCAGTAAAATTATTTTCTCCTCAGTAGTGGCAATGTAGATTTTCTGCTCAACTGTATCAGTGGCTATCTTTTCTGCATCAATCTCTACCATTACCGGCTCAAAGGTCCAAGATTGAGAAAGGCGCATAATATCGGGAGTAAATGTCGCTGAATATAAGAGTGTCTGACGGTCTTCTTTCTTGGGCGTTAGTTGCACAAGACGTCTAACCTGAGGGATAAATCCCATATCGAGCATGCGATCAGCTTCATCAATTACCAGAACCTCTACCTGATCTAGGTAAATATCTCGATTATTAGCAAAATCTAAAAGGCGGCCCGGTGTACCCACCAAAATATCACAGTGTTTGCGCTGGAGTTTTGATAACTGCTTGCCATAGTCCATACCACCGACCAAACAGTGAACCCCTAAATCAAGATGCTTTACCAAATTAGAAGCATCATCGGCAATTTGAATAGCTAGTTCTCGAGTAGGTGCCATAATCATGGCTCTAGCTTCACCTAAATAGCGCTCACCCTCCACAGGATGCTTGATTAGGTCGGCAATAATACTTAACAAAAAAGCCGCCGTTTTACCTGTACCCGTCTGCGCCTTACCTACCAGGTCGTAACCATTCAAAGTACGGGGTAATGAAGCAGCCTGAATGGGCGTGCAGTATTCAAAACCAATGTTATGAATACCCTGCATAAGCTCTGCGGGTAAATCAAAATCATGAAATCGAGACTTTCCCTCTTGCGGGGCCACAACAAACTGAGAAATATCCCACTTTGGCGATTTTTGACGATTAGATTTTGATGGGCTTCGGTTTTTGCCAGCCTCAGTTTGCGCAGGTTTTTTTTGCGACGGCTGGTCTTTGGGTTGTTCAGAGTTTTTAGTCAAGTTAATAGATACTTTGTTTGTTTTTTATACTGGCGAAAAGCCTAAATGCATTTGCCACGATGGTCAATTTGCGGCAAGTGTAGCAGAAATGCACCTAAACCGCTTAAAAATTAACCAACCCTGCCCTGTCTGTTCTTTTCGATCATATTTTTCTAGCCTTCGACCCAACGAATCAGTCACAGTTGAATTTATGCCCATTGCCCAAGGGTTACACGATCTATCTGATTATAATCTTTGTGGGTTACGACTTCTTGAAAGCCAGCCTCGATCATAAGGCGCACAACAGCAGGCCCCTGATCAAAACCATGCTCAAGCAGTAACCAGCCATCGGATTTTAAGTACAAAGGGCTTTGAGTAATAATTTTTTTCAAATCATCCAAACCATCAACACCAGAAACTAATGCACTATTGGGCTCATAACGAACATCGCCCTGCTGGAGATGAGGATCATTTACAGAAATATAGGGAGGATTACTAACAATCAAATCAAATTGATTGTCTGTTAACTGCAACGAGTCAAACCAGTCACTTTGAAAAATATTAACATTGGAAAGTCCTAGAGTTTGGCAATTTTTATTAGCCAAACTAACAGCGCCAACCTGATAATCTACAGCGATAAAATTCATATCGGGTCGCTCAGCCGCCAAGGCTAGGGCAACAGCACCAGTACCGGTACCTAAGTCCAATCCATGGCTTTTTTTGGGCAACCTTAGATTTAATGCAAGCTCAACTAACAACTCAGTTTCGGGTCGCGGTATCAGGGTATCCTGTGAAACTTGCAAATCCATCGACCAGAATCCACGAGAACCTACAAGATAAGCAATGGGCTGACCCTGAATTCTATGCTCAAGCAAAGCACAAAACTTAGCCTCTAAAGACTTTGAAACTGGTTTTTCCGGCCAGGTTCGCAGCCAGGTTCGATCAACATCCAATACGTAACAAAGTAATAACTCGCAATCCAACTGCGCTGAATCACTGGTGGATTGCAGCTGATCTGAATATTTTAGAAGATCGGAAACATTAGCCATAATGATGGCTGTTAGTCGGCAAGACTGGCAAGCTGTTCAGCTTGGAATTCATTAATTAGAGGCTGGACAATTTCGCCCAAACTCCCCTCCATGACCTCACCTAACTTGTATAGCGTCAGATTGATTCTATGATCTGTGACTCGCCCCTGTGGAAAATTATAGGTACGAATGCGTTCAGAGCGATCGCCGCTTCCGACTAAATTTTTGCGTTGCTCGGACTGCTCTTGAGCCGCCGCATCAGATTGCGCATTATTTAAACGCGCCTGAAGCACTGACATCGCCTTGGCGCGATTTTTATGCTGTGAACGCTCATCCTGACATTCCACAACAATACCCGAAGGCAGGTGCGTCAAGCGAATAGCAGAATCAGTTTTATTGACGTGCTGTCCACCCGACCCCGAGGCACGAAATGTGTCTACACGCAAATCGCCTTTATTAATCTCGATCGCATCCTGCTCGTCCGCCTCGGGCATAACCGCTACCGTACAGGCTGAGGTATGAATTCGACCCTGAGATTCAGTTTCAGGCACCCGCTGAACACGATGCGCACCAGATTCGAACTTGAGTAGGGAATAAACGCCTTTGCCAACGATTCTAGTAATAATTTCCTTATAGCCACCATGGTCACCTTCACTTTCACTGATGACCTCAACCTTCCAGCGCTTACCTTCCGCAAAGCGACTGTACATTCTAAATAGATCACCCGAAAAGATAGCTGCTTCATCACCCCCAGTACCCGCACGAATTTCGAGAAATACATTTTTCTCATCATTAGGATCTTTGGGAAGCAGTAATCGCTCAAGATTGAGTTCCAAGGGTACTCTTTGATTCTCGGCCTCCGCGAGCTCATCCTGTGCCATAGCTCGCATATCGGGATCTGAGTCTTTAAGTAAAAGTTTGGCTTCTTGAAGATTATTAATCACATCACGATAGTCTAAGTAGGCCTTAACCACCGGCTCTAACTCAGCATATTCTTTTGACAAATCTCTAAACCTATTTTGGTCTGCAATTGTCTCTGAATCACTTAATAATGCAGCGACCTCTTGGTAGCGGTCATCAAGGTTATCCAGTTTGGCTAAAATAGAGGCTTTCATATAATTATTTTCACTTGTTTCTCAATTATTTAATTAAAGCGCTTGCAACACTGCTTCGTGCATCGAAGAGGGTAAGGCATTCTTGGCGACCTGCACACTTTGGTATCCCATCTCTCGGGCTAATTGGGCAATTCTATCACTGGGAACTACCAGGGGTATATTCTTATCCGCAGGCACGCCCATCGCTTGTAACAACTCACCACTATGGACAACTACACAGCTGGCCTGTGGTGCAAAATTTTGCGCTTCGATAAGATATTTAGAATCAATATTACGCTGGTATAACTCAGCATAGGTTACCTGAGCACCACGCCTTACCAATTCATCACCCAATGTCTGCCTGCCACTGCCGCCGCGCAAAATAAGCACTGACTGGGCTGTTAAATCTTGTAACTGCGCAAGCTCTTGCAGTAAACCTTCGGTGTTAGGTTGACGCTGCGGGTAACCCACGGGGTAATTATAGGCCGAGAAAACATCAGCAGTCTGCTGACCCACCGCGAGAAACTCTGTATTTTTCGGTATCTCAGGCCAACGCTGAGCAATCATTGGCAATCCAATTTCCGCGGCATTAGCGCTAATAAAAATTACCTGATCAAACCGATCTAACCCATCGATATAAGCGGTTGCTCGAGCAAAATCATCACTGTCTGCCGCTACAGGATCGATACTCATAATGGGTATGTAGTTAAAAGGAATCCCAGCCTGATCCAGCAACTTGAGGAATGCATCCTCCTCACGCAATGGCCTGACCACTAATACCGACTTATTAGGCATTACTGATTCCCTAGTACTTCGCTAAGTATTTCACCGGCTCCCATCTCGAGCAGCTGGTCTGCCAAGGCTTCACCCAATTGTTGCGCTTTAGCCACAGGGCCAGATAGCTGGGACTGTAAAATCTTCTGGCCATCAACACTACCCACTAGACCTCTAACACCTATCGACTGACGGTCAGATGAAAGTTCTGCAAAACAGGCAATTGGCACCTGACAGCCCCCCTTTAATCGACGATTTAGTGCGCGCTCAGCTATCACGCAGCTCGCTGTATCCTGGTGATGTAAAGGACTTAAAAGCGCTAAAATAGCCTCATCATTAGATCGGCACTCAATACCCACAGCCCCTTGACCACCAGCAGGCAGGCAGAGCTCAGTATTCAGTCTGGAAGCGATTCTATGACTCATATCCAAACGAATTAATCCCGCACTAGCAAGAATCAACGCGTCATATTCCCCATTATCCAGTTTATCTAATCGGGTATTAACATTGCCGCGCAAATCTTTAATTTGTAAATTTGGAAACTGCGCACGAATTTGAGTTTGGCGGCGCAAGCTAGAAGAGCCAACAACCGCATTATCGGGTAACTGAGAAAGATCGGTATAGTTATTTGATACAAAGGCATCCGTGGGATCCTCTCGCTCACAGATGACCTGCAAGCCCAACCCCTCAGGAAATTCCATGGGCACATCTTTCATTGAATGCACGGCAATGTCTGCCCTGCCCTCCAACATTGCCAGCTCAAGCTCTTTAACAAATAACCCTTTTCCACCGACCTTAGCCAAAGGAGCATCCAATAGTTTGTCTCCACGGGTACTCATTGCCACCAACTCAACCTGCAATTGAGGATGATAATGAAGCAATTCGGCCTTAACATATTCAGCCTGCCATAAAGCTAAGGGGCTTTTTCTTGTGGCTATACGAATTTTATTGGTCACGGCTTTAACCTAATTTAACGTCTAGGCTGTCATTATCATCAATTTCAGCCAATTTGTCAGAGTAAACCTTTTAAAACCAGCGGTTTATTAAAAAAAACCATGGATTTGGGGTAACTTCTAGCCCCCAAGCATCAGGATTAGCTATAATCGCTTCAAATTACATCTTTTGGGCAAAAAACTCGATGAGTAAATCTGATAAAAACAACAGTAATAAGCGCGACAATTCAACGACTAATGCCTCTTGGGGCGGGCGCTTTAACGAGCCAGTAGATACCTTCGTAGCACGTTTTACTGCATCCGTTGATTTTGATCAACGTCTAGCCCAGCAGGATATTCAAGGCTCTGTTGCCCATGCCAAGATGCTGACCAAAGTAGGTGTTCTTACTACTGATGAGCTCACACAAATTATTGATGGCCTTGAACAAATTGGCGAAGAAATTAATCAGGGCCAATTCGTCTGGTCACAGATTCTTGAAGATGTTCATATGAATATTGAAGCGGCGCTCACTGAACGCATCGGTATTGTGGGCAAAAAATTGCATACCGGCCGTTCCAGAAATGACCAGGTTGCTACTGATATTCGTCTTTGGCTGCGCGATCAAATTGATACTATCAAGCCACAGATCAGCCAACTACAGAAGAATATTATTGAACTGGCCAGTACTGAGGCATCGACAATTATGCCTGGCTTCACCCATTTGCAAACTGCTCAGCCAGTGACCTTTGGGCACCATCTTTTAGCATGGAACGAAATGATTCAGCGCGACTATGAGCGACTTTGCGATTGCCGTAAACGACTCAATCAAAGTCCATTGGGCTCGGCAGCACTTGCAGGCACCAGCTATCCTATTGATAGAAACTTTACCGCCAATGAGCTGGGCTTTACTAAGCCCTCAGAAAACTCCTTGGACTCTGTCAGCGATCGTGATTTTGCTATTGAGTTTTGTGCATTTGCCAGTCTTTTAATGACACATTTTTCGCGTATTTCTGAGGAATTAATTCTTTGGGCCTCGGCACAGTTTCAGTTTATTGATCTTCCCGATCGCTTTTGTACTGGCTCTTCGATTATGCCGCAAAAGAAAAATCCCGATGTCCCAGAATTGGTGAGAGGTAAAACCGGCAGAGTTACCGGACAGCTTATTTCTTTACTGACCCTTATGAAGTCACAACCTTTGGCTTACAACAAGGATAATCAAGAAGATAAGGAACCCCTATTTGATGCCGTGGACACTATACAAGACTGTCTTCGCGCTTTTGGCGATATGATTCCCGCTATTCAGGCTAATCGTGATTCTATGTATGAAGCCGCGCGCAGAGGGTTCTCCACAGCAACCGACTTGGCAGACTATTTGGTCTGTAAGGGAACTCCTTTCAGAGACTCTCACGAAGTAGTCGGCAATGCAGTTGCCTATGGTATCGAAAACAACAAAGATTTATCTGAGATGAGCCTCGAGGAACTGCAAAGCTTCTCAGATCTTATCGATCATGACGTCTTTGAAGTTCTTACTTTAGAAGGATCAGTGGCCGCCAGAAACCACCAGGGTGGAACGGCGCCAGAACAGGTTAAAGCTGCAGCCAAACGCGCATTAGCGTTGGTTAAAAGTCGAAGTTAACCTGCTCATCGGATTGCGCAAGGCAAGCAGCGGCAAGCATCTCTATCAAAGGCTCGCCGCTAACAGTATTGCGCCAGATAGCCTCGGTGGATTCAGTATCTAATTTAAAGTGAAAGCCACCTGACTTTGCAGCCAACCAAACCTCACCTAGTGCTGGCTGGCGCGATAAAATGATTTGTGAGCCGTTAGCTTCACAGGTAATGGTCAACATACCGGCAGTATTTTCGTAATCTATATCCGCACCGCTATCATCAATACTTACTTCAATTGAAAACATAAGCTCGTCGACGATTTGGTTAAACTGGGCTTCAGTCATAGTTAAAAATACCTGTCAGCAAATGCTGAACATAATTGTTTGAGTGTGGTTGGTTACTACCGCTATACTACTGCTTTTTCCATGGAAACAGAACATGCATCAACGATTCCCTTTGCTTCTTTGCCTTTTGCTAGTCTGCGGCCTCATCAGCTGCGGTAATACGGGTGACTTATACTTACCGGATGAAACAGCATCCTCACAAAATGCGGAGTCTAAATAAGCATGCATAGCTCAGTTAAAACGGTTGGCAACCAACGAATAATGGAACAGGTGCCGTTAAAAACCATCGTCGAACAACAGGGCTCGCCCTGTTATGCCTACAGCAAAGCAGCTATTAGTGAGAACTTTCTTAACTATCAGCGCGCCTTAGCTTCTCGCGATCATCTTATCTGCTATGCCGTAAAATCAAACTCTAATATTGCTGTGTTACAGACCCTTGCCAAGCTTGGCGCGGGCTTTGATATTGTTTCTGCTGGCGAATTAGAGCGTGTATTAATGGCCGGCGGCGATCCAGCCAAGGTTGTTTATTCTGGTGTGGCAAAAACAGCCGATGAAATGCGTCGTGCATTGGAAGTGGGTATTCACTGTTTTAATGTTGAATCTGAATCTGAACTTAGGCTATTAAATAAGACTGCTGCTGAAGTTAACAAGATCGCTCCAGTCTCATTGAGAGTCAATCCAGATGTAGATGCAAAAACTCATCCCTATATCTCTACCGGCCTTAAAGAAAATAAATTTGGCATCGACATCAGTCGAGCCTTTGATGTCTATCAACAGGCGGCACAGATGGAGAGTATCGCTGTGGTAGGTGTCGACTGCCATATTGGCTCACAGCTTACCGATATCACGCCGTTTATAGATGCCATGAAACACCTTTTAGTTCTGGTAGATCGCCTTGCTGATGCGGGCATAAAACTCCATCACCTCGATATTGGTGGTGGTCTAGGTGTATGCTACCAAAATGAAGCAGTACCCTCCTTAGAGAGCTATATGGACGCTCTAGCCCCCTTGCTAGAAGGCCGCACTGAAACACTGATTATGGAACCGGGCCGTTCTATTACTGCCAATGCAGGTATCCTATTAATGCAGGTGCAGGTGATTAAGAAAAATGGTGATAAAAACTTTGCCGTCGTAGATGCCGCTATGAATGATATGCTGCGACCAGCCCTGTATGACGCCTGGATGGATATCAATACAGTGGACACAGAATCTGAGCACAGTGCAATTTATGACGTTGTTGGCCCGGTATGCGAAACTGGCGACTTTTTAGCCAAAAACAGAGCATTATCAATATCTGAGGGTGATTATCTGTATCTTTCATCTGCAGGCGCCTACGGCTTCACCATGAGCTCTAATTACAATAGCCGCCCGAGAGTCGCTGAAGTGATGATCGACAATGGAAAAATTCATCTAGTGCGAGCAAGAGAAACCCTAGAGGATCTTGTTCGCGGTGAACAGTTGATAGAAGAATCCTAATGGAGCGTCGCAGAATGCAGACAAGATTTACCAAAATGCATGGTTTAGGCAATGATTTTGTGGTGCTCGATGCTGTTCGTCAAAGTATCAGACTGACGACAGAAACCATTAAGCGTATAGCTGACCGTAATTTGGGCATTGGCTGTGATCAGGTGCTAGTTATTGAGCCGCCTACAGATAAAAATATCGATTTTAACTACCGCATATTTAATTGCGATGGCTCCGAAGTGGAGCAATGCGGCAATGGCGCTCGATGCATTGGACGATACATTGCTGATCAGCAGCTTTCTGGTAACAAAACTGTACGCATACAGACCAAAAACCGTGTTATGGAAATACATTCTAATTCCAAAAATATGGTCACCGCTAACATGGGCGCACCCAGTTTTATCCCTGCGGATATCCCCTTACTATCTGACCAAAAGAACGACCTGTACAGCATTGATATCAACAACAACAGTCTGCAGGTTGCCGCTCTATCCGTTGGCAATCCCCATGCAGTACTTCAGGTTGAGGATATAAACCATGCAGACGTAAAAACCATCGGTTCACTTATTCAGGCGCATGAAATTTTCCCAGAAAGTGTCAATGTAGGCTTTATGCAGATAATTGATCGCCAAAATATTGCACTGCGGGTTTATGAGCGCGGTGTAGGTGAAACTCAGGCCTGTGGCTCTGGTGCCTGTGCAGCTGCTGTAGCCGCTATTCAGCAGGGTTTGGTGAATAACACTATTGAGATTCAACTGCTGGGCGGCAAGCTGACCATTGAGTGGCAGGGAGAAGAACAGCCTATCCTTATGACCGGTCCTGCAGAAACTGTTTTTCACGGAAAGATTAAACTATGACAACTAAAAAAGCGCAGGCAAAAGAATTGCAATCAGTGCGTGATTATTTAACTAGCCACCCGAATTTTTTCGAAGAAAATCCCGATATCCTAGAGGCTATTAACATCTCTCACGATAGTGGCAAAGCTATTTCACTGGTTGAACGCCAAATCACTATTATGCGCGATAAAAATAAGACTCTAGGCGCACAGGTCGAACAGCTGATTGGCACTGCAAAAGACAATGACCAATTACTGGCTAAAACCAATCAACTAGTCCTCAAACTTATACAGGCTGAAGACCTTAACAGCTTGATAGAGGCACTAGATACTAGCCTTAAAAATGACTTTAATACTGAGTTTTATAGCCTAACCCTAATAGATAAGGGCGTATTCACACCCAAAACTTCGGCTAATATGATCTCAGAAGAAGACGCAAAATCAAAAATAAGCAGCCTATTAAATGCGCAAAAAGCGGTTAGCGGGGTTCTGCGAGAAGAACAAATAAAACTTCTCTTCAAGCAGCCTGTCACGAGTATAGCCTCGGTAATAGCACTGCCACTAAACTCATCGGAACCTCTTGGTGTACTCGCTCTTGGTAGTAGCGATGCAGATTTTTATACCCATGATATAGGCACCGTATTTATTGACTATATTGGCGCCTTACTCAATGAGCTCATTCCCAGCCACCTCAGCGCTTAAAGCTTAACGCCGAGATTTTCGCTTACCTTTAGCACCCGCCTTATTCACATTACCGTCGGGCTTGCGTCGACTCTTAGGTGATTTCTTAGCTCTATTTTTTTTCGGCCTATCATCAACCTGTTTTTTAGTTGGTTTTACTTTTGGGTTTTGGGTTTCCTTTGAGCCTGTGTCGATAAGCTCAAAATCAATCTTTCTTTCTTCTAAATTAACACGAACCACCTGAACGCGAACCTTTTGGCCTAAGCGAAAGACTCTACCGGTTCTCTCACCAACCATACGATGCTGTGTCGCTTCATGATGATAATAATCCTTTGGTAGGCCAGTCACATGAATCAGTCCCTCAACCATCAATTCATCCAGCATAACAAACAAGCCAAACCCAGTTACCGCACTGACTACCCCGGTATACTGCTCAGACACATGGTCCATAAGAAATTCGCATTTGAGCCAATTAACCACATCTCTAGTAGCCTCATCAGCACGACGCTCGGTTACCGAAAGGTGCTGACCCACCTCTTCAAGAGAACCTAACTCATAGGGATAGTAAACCTGCCTGTCATCAGCTGAAGAATGATCGGGGCGACGAATATGTGGCGATTTTTTACCACTTTTTATCAGACTGCGAATAGCTCGATGGACTAATAGATCTGAATATCTTCGAATAGGTGAGGTGAAATGCGTATAGGCATCAAATGCCAAACCAAAGTGACCTAAGTTTTCACATTGGTACACTGCTTGGCTCATAGATCTTAATAAGACAGACTGAATAATCTGTGCATCATCGCGATGTTTAACGCCGTTTAGTACCTGCCTATAATGCATTGGCAGCGGATCATCGCCACCCCCTAAACCTATACCTAATTCGCCTAAAAAATCGCGAACAGATATTAATCGCTCTTCGCTAGGGCCCTCATGGACACGGTATAGGGCGGGTAATTTCGACTTTTGTAAAAATTCTGCGGCACAAAGATTAGCACACAGCATACACTCTTCAATTAAGCGATGAGCATCCGTTCTATCAACAGGAATAATTTGGCTAATTTTGCGCTTACTATCAAACAGAATGCGGGTTTCTTGGGTATCGAAATCAATAGCCCCACGCTGACTGCGACGTTTTTGTAACTGCTGCGCAAGCCCCTGTAAAGCATCAACCTGTGGTAATATAGCTGAAAATTGCTGCCTAACGGCAGATTCTTCCTGTTGGTTTTGCTCAGAAACTATTTGTGCAACCTGAGTGTATGTCATGCGAGCATGAGAATGCATCACTGCTTCGTAAAACTGATAACCCTCAATAAGCCCTTTGTCACTAATCTGCATTTCACAGACCATGCAGAACCGGTCCTCAGATGGATTTAGAGAACATAAGCCATTAGATAGCTTTTCCGGTAGCATAGGGACAACATGATTTGGAAAGTACACAGAATTACCGCGCGAAAAAGCTTCTTTATCCAGTGCCGAGCCCACATTAACGTAATGGGACACATCGGCAATAGCAACAATTAACTGCCAACCTCCGCCCTCTAGGGGCTGACAGAAAACCGCATCATCAAAGTCTCTGGCATCTTCACCATCAATGGTAATAAGTGGAACCGATCTTAGGTCAATTCTATTGTCACAATGAGTAATTTCGGACGGAATTTCATCAGATTCAACAACCAGCTCATCCGGCCACTGATGGGGAATACCGTAGTTACGGATCGCCATATCAATTTCAATACCTGGGTCCAAATGTTCACCCAACACCTCAGACACAAAGCCAACCGGTAAATTATTTCGCGTGGGCGGCTCTAAGATCTCTACAACAACGATCTGACCAGGCTCAGCAGCACAGGGCCGCTCGCCGGTAATTAAAATATCTTGGCTGATTCTAGGATTATCTGGCCGCACAAAATTAATTCCGCTTTCACGAAAATAACGACCCACAAGTTGTTGTGTCGAGCGCTCTACAACATCGACCAAAGACCCTTCGGGACGGCCTCGACGATCCCAACCTGCAATTCGTACGAGAACAATATCGCCATCAAAAACTCGGCGCATCTGAGCACTAGACAGATAAATATCATCGCCCTCACCGCTTAGGGGCGTTACAAAGCCATAACCCTCAGCGTGACCTATCACGCGACCTTTCACCAAATTCAGTTTACCTAGAGTGCCATATCCGCCTCGGCGATTGCGTGCTAGCTGGCCATCTCTCTCCATCGCATTGAGTCGACGGCGCATGGCTTCAACCTGATCAGCATCAGAAAGTTCTAAAGCCTTACAGACAGCCTCATGGGTCAATGGGCCAATACTCTGCTCCAAAAAATCTAGAATAAATTCTCGACTCGGAATAGGGTTTTCATATTTAGATGCTTCTCGATCGGCAAAGGCATCCTTGTTGGACTTGGTTTTTTTCATATTCATCCAAATTAAATTTTTTATAGTCTATGACGGATACGGCTTTTAGAGAAGAACTTCTTGTAAATTTTATACAAAGTTTATTTTTAATAAAAAAAACCTCGCGGGAGCGAGGTTTAAAGAGGGAGTAAATAACAAGATCAACCTATACCATCTATGGTACATAGCAACTACCCTGTTGCCATATGATGACTACCATGAAACAACAGCCCCGACATCCATCCATCGAACAAAATTTTTGACCGAAAAGATGAAACTGCAGAGACTTAACAATGGTATTGGGGATTGTGCTTGCTAACCAATGTAAATCCATTTAAAGCTTCCTACTGGGACAGTTGATCCTGTACTAGTAAATTTAGAACATAATCAGCCAAATTAATATTACACTGATGAGTTAATACGAATGTACTAGTCTTTCTGTACTGGATTCATTGAACAGGTTCCGTGGATTTAAATTTAGCCGACGTTTCCATATATTGACGTATTCGGTAAATTATCTCGAAGCTTTTACTATTGGTGCTCACTGCATCAATCTCTGAACCCCTTAGCTCAACCACTAAGTCGCGAATTTCAGATATACCATATAACCCGCAAAATCCCATCAAATCATGAAGTAACGAATTTATTACAGCCTGGTCGCGGTCTCGAAAACTCGCTTCAAGATTATCTAGATTCATTTCGATTTCTTTTTTTAAATCAGCAACCGGGATCACTGAAGACAGCATCCCCTCCCCTGAGAACTGAGTTTGCTCAGATTTTGGCTTCAAAACCTCTGAAATTGTATTCAATAGTTTGATTTCATCAATGGGTTTTTGCTGGACACTTTTTGCTCCCACATCCATTAATTGACGCTTTACTGAATCCGTAATATCCGCAGTTAAACCTATAATAGGTGGGCTACCTATATTCTTTGCCAAATTTTTAGTCGCTTCCATGCCATCAATAATTGGCATATGAAGGTCCATAAGTATCACATCAAAAGTATTAGCCGCTGACATATTAATAGCCTCTTGACCATTATTAGCCACCTTACAAACTGCACCATGATGCTCTAAAAGTTTGACTAATAACTGCTGATTAAACTCATTATCTTCAGCAACCAAAATACTGACACCAGATAACATATCGCCCGCTAACTGCTGATTAATATCTTCAATCTGCTTTGCCGCAATAGCATTTTCATTGTTAGTAAACTCGCAGGTAAACGCAACCGTTGTTCCCTGACCGACTTCGCTATCAATATTGATGTCGCCTCCCATAGCAACCACTAGACGCTTAGCGATTGATAGCCCCAAACCACTGCCTCCATAGCGACGGTTAATCGAAGTATCTTCCTGAATAAACGGATCAAAAAGGCTAGGGATTTTTGGCTTAGCAATGCCCTTACCCGTATCCGTAATAACAAACTTTAAGACCACTTTATCCTGATTACTCTGTTGGATAGTTATCGCTAGGGCTATTGATCCAGATTCAGTAAACTTAATCGCATTATTGAGTACATTACTAATAACTTGAGCCAACCGAACTGGGTCGCCAAATAGATAAACAGGTACAGTGTTATCCAGATCTATATTTAAGCTAAGATTTTTATTGCTTGCCTCTCGAGTAAATATAGCATTCAAATCCTCCACTAACGTATCAAGCTCAAAGGCGACAATATTCAAGGTAAAGCCACTTCGCTCTGCCCGAGAAAAATCCAACACATCGTCAATCATGGTTAGAAGAACCGTTGAGCATCGCTGAATCACTCTTAGCTGTTCATTACGATTCAGTTCCTCTCCTTCATCATGCAGCATTTTAGAGAACCCAAGAACCGCGGTTAGAGGCGTTCTAAGTTCATGACTCATTCTGGCTAAAAATTGATCCTTAGTTCGCATCGCTTTCTCAAGATCAGTCAACGTTTTCTTGAGCTCTTGAGTGGCCCGATCAATTTCACTTTGCATCAATTGATTGGATTGACGCACGCTATCTGCTAAACCATTAATGCCTCGCGCCAATTTGGCTAACTCAGAAATTCCCGTTTCATTGGCCACGGGATTTAAATCCCCAGCCTCCATTTTTCCAACAACATCTTTAAGTGTTTCCAGCGGCTCTGAAACGGTACGGCTGATGCGAATAGACAGCCAGAAAGCTAATAATAAACTTAATAAAACCACCGTTGCCGCGGTTAGGATAAAACTCCGTTCTTTTTGACGAAGAATTTTGTCACTCAGGGAAACAAGTACCCAACCGATTTTTTCAGGCTCATATTCAACCTCCTCTTCAAAATCCATTATAGGTGAGCGCTCAGAGATTATTTCTGAATAAAAATACCAATAACCACCCATTTCGAAGGGTACGCTAATATCAATATTTTCCGGTATTTCCCCTTTAGATGGGCCGATACTGCCAATTTTTATTTGTTCATTATCTTTGTAGCTGTAAAAAACAACACCCTCAACTGAAGGCGTCTCTAAGGTTGCATAACTTAGTGCATCCAGTCTTTTTCGATCACCGGCGTAGAGTGCAAATGCTGTGTTTTGAGAAACCTGACGTACTGCAATATGGCCCGTATCGTGAAGGCTACTGAGCATTTCAGCACGCTGGTTAGATATAAAATAAAATGCCATTAAAACACTTAGAAGCGCCAATGGTAAAAGCCCTGTAACGATTAATCGGCTTGAGATACTGTTGTGATCAAAAGGGAGCTTCATAACTCACATTGACCGGCTTTAATTGCAAGCTCATCCGGTATGGTTAGATTCAAATACCAGGCAACGTTAGTATTAAATTTCACCGTACAAAATTTTGGCAGGTGCACAGCATGAATATAGTCTTTGTGGAATATCGTACCCAAAAGCTCTAGTGTCTGTTTTGCAACACCCTCGGCGGAGGAATAAACAGAGGCAAGAGCCCCCGCATCAACAAAGTTTGATGAATAGCCAATAACAGGAACTCGGTATCGATAACTCAACTGTAAAATCCATTTCGCAGTGGTGACATTAATAAGATGACTGTCGGCAACAGGTATAAATACATCACTTTGTTTAATTATTGGATCAAGCTGACGTATTGGGTTCTTACTAGCATCAATAACTAATGTTTGCGGCTTCATCTTTCTATCTATAATAGAATTATTATAGGTTGTAATTTTTTCTTTTGTTGCCGAACCTAACATAACTCCCACGCGACTAACTTTTGGCAATAACTTTTTGGCCAGCGCAATTTTTCGCTCAAAAGGCTGATCCAAGAGTATGGGACTAATACCCGCAGCTAGCGCAACGGCTTCAGTGCCAAAATACTGCTTGGTTAAACTATCAAATGAACTTTCGGTTATTAAGGTTACGATATGAGGTTTTTTAGACTTATTCTTAAACACAGTCTCAGCGGCACTGGTGCCAAGGCTGATAATAATGTCTGTTTTATCGAGTAAGCCTACTAATTTTTGTTGCTCTTCCTTAAAGACAACACTGTATTGATTATTTTTAGCCCAGTCTGCAACAATCAGATCAACAACATGGGTATAGCTAGTGCTATCTTTGCTCAGTACAAATAAAGCGTGTGTTTGACTATCCTTGCCATTGGATGCACTAGCGGCATTAGCAGACAAAAACAAAAAATACATAAGCACACACAAGTAAGATAGGTTGAAAATTTTACCTACCTTATTAAGAATTATTCTTATATGAATAAATTTATGCATTAACTGTTTTTACCTTTATAAATTTCATCTTACTAATTACGCTTTAGTTAGATCCGAGCTTAAATCCAAGTACATAGAGACTTTCGAATTTATTAAATGAAAAATGCTCTTGATAATCATCGCCAACATTTTGTGCGGTTAAGGATAATTCCATCCAATTACTTTGGCTAAACCAACGCTTTGAGGCTTTTAAATCAAATCGTGAATGACTGGGTAAGATATCAAAACGAGGTCCTGGCTTGTAACCTTCCTTATAATGATAGGAGCCGCTGAATTTAAGTCCCCCAGACATTTCATAGCTAACCAGTAGATTAGCCATGTTCTCTGGCACTACTTTGGTTAGATCGTGAATAACATCACCCTCTGAGGCAACATCGTCACCTAGTTCAAAAGATGCAAACCAACTATCTCCTTCAGCCTCTAAATAGCTATGATTCAGACTCAGTAATAATTGATTTGTGGGCCTGTATTGTAATTGCCATTCAACGCCCTTTAAATTCACGTTCTCAACGTTATCAATGATATTAATAGTTTCTGCAATATGTTTAAGCGGACCAATTGATGGCTCTCTTCGTTCACCAATAAGGTTTGTAAGCTTTTCATCAAAAATCCGAATATCAAGGGATAATTTTTTATCATCAAATAAACCCAGATAACCAACTTCACGACTGACTTGCTTCTCTGTGGCAATATTATCATCCGAGAACACACGAGTATAAATAGTAATTTCCTCACCCTGATTATCGTAGGTGTAGATCGAATTTTGGTTTACTTCTAATAGCGTTGGATCTCGGTAACTATGACTCCCGGCTAATCGAAATATATGTTTTTTGGAGAGTTGATAATTAGCAGCGGCGCGATAGGAATTCGTATTATCTTTATTTCTTATTTTTTCAAGGGCATTACCCAAATTTATAGTCAGTGCATCCGAGGCAGTCCACTCCAAATTGACATTTAATCGGTTGCTTATCTGACCAACCTGACCCGGTCCGCCTAAAAAAAGTTCCGTTTCAAAGCTATCATGACGGCTACCTAAAGCGAGGCTCATACGCAAATTATCAATACTATAAATATTCGATCTTAACTCAGCATCCCAGCGATCAGAGAAATGAGCATAGGTTGGGCTTACAATGATTACATTTTCATTCTGTGGGTGCTGAACCAGAAGTTTTTGAACCTCTGAGGGGTAGTCAAAACCCTCATTTTCGTAGATTCCATCTTTATTTACATCGAATGCGTCAAGAACTGTTTTTACTGTCCAAACATCTTCATTATCAACAAAATCAATTTGATTATGGTAAAGCACTAACTCAACATCGCTCCACTCGTTGGCAATGCGCTTCCAATTGAAATGTTGATATTTATTTTTCCAGTGACGCTTTTGATAGTCACTGGGGCCAATGGTAGTTTTGGTATCACCTGTGCCTAATTGAAAATTAATACTGTCAGTAACCGTGGGTGTCCATAAGCCTTGATATCTCACAGTAAATGTATCAGCTGAATCACTAAAACCTTTGCCTGCATAATCTGCATAATCTTCAAAATCAAAACCCTCATTATCACTGGCTTTTAAGGTAAAACGCGTCGCTAACTGGTCATATTGAGAAGAATGTGAAATTGCTCGACTTTTGATTCCCTGATTACCATGTTGAATACTGAATTTAGTCCCTGCATCCGCCAATGGAGAGCGCGTCACTATATTAAAAGATGCAATAAACGCATTGCTACCATCGGCCGCGGTATTAGAGCCTCGAACCACTTCTATGTATTCAATGTCATCAATATCAACACCTAAGGTATTCCACTCTACCGATGACAAAAGTGGCTCATAAACAGAGCGCCCATCAACTTTCACCTCTAATCGACGCGAATAATCGCCACCGGGAACATGATAGGTTACACCGGGCTTGTTGCCATGAATAAAATAAACCTGAAATCCAGGCACTAAACGAAATAAATCCACCAAATTTAGGGCTGTTGAAGCCTCTATGGTTCGCCTATCAATAATAGTGACAGCAGCTGGAACCTGACTTAATGACTGCTTGAGATGAGTTACGCCGGTAACCGAATCAATCTCAGCAAATACGTCTTCTTCAGTCAGCAACCCCTGCGCAGAAAAAACCTGAGTCGAAGCAGACAGCGCTACCATCAAAAATGGTAGCCTTAGTGAATTACCCTTCATTTATTACTTCCTCTATTACTTTCTCATAAGGCAACGTAAAATGTTGCTCAATTATTTTTATTAATTTTTTGTGAAAGGGTTTAGCTAAACACCAGCCTCAATATCCACTGACTCTGCTAAACCTAATTTTTGGCCCAAAATTCCTGCCTGTGTTCGATTACTTAATCCTAAGGATTTGAGCATAGCGCTTACATGCACCTTAACCGTATTTTCGGAAAGCCCTAATTCGCGGGCAATTTGTTTATTTGAATGACCGCGACTTATACAGCTCAAAATATCAAACTGCCTATGAGTAATTAACTCGGCAATAATTTCTACATTGACGCCAGAGTCTACCTCATCAAAAACACGAGCCACCTCAGCTACAGACTCAATAAGATATTTCGGCACATAACGCTCACCCTCTAATGCCTTGGCAATCGCCTCAATTAGCGCTTCTTTGGGGGCAGACTTGGTAACAAAGCCAGTAACACCCAATTCAAAACACTTCCTAATATGCGTTGAATTTTCTGAGGCTGAAAGCACGATAATAGGCAGGCTGGGGTATCGCTCATGAAGCAAACCAATCAATCCAAACCCACCATAACCCCCTGGCATAAATAGATCTAAGATAATTATATCAATATCTTCTTTGCCAAGAATTGATAGAACCTCTTCACCTCTTTCGGTGGTAGTAACCTGAATATCATCCAATGTATCAAGCAGGGTCGCTTTTAGCCCTGCACAAACAAAAGCGTGGTCGTCGACAATAAGAATATGCATCAGTTCTTTTCACCCACGCCAGAAATAAAATTAATTAACATTAATGCGCAGAAGCAATTTATTATACATTCTGCACCTTTTTTATTTATATGAGTATAAAACATCCTTTTCCCCTCGTCATTAACTCATCGATAAATGGCAGACATTACCAAGATTATTTAAAGATAGGCCTACCTCGCCCTACTACAATGAGTTAAGCATAGACTCTAACGGCGTTATTTTCTGAGGAAATTACTGAAAGGAAGGAGGAAAAAAGATAAAAAAAAAGGCGACCTATAAGGTCGCCTTTTCAGATAGTTACTTAGCAAGTTTTTCTTTAATTCTTGCTGATCTTCCTGAACGGTCACGAAGATAATAAAGTTTAGCACGACGTACAGCACCTCGACGCTTCACTTCAATGCTATCCACTAGTGGGCTGTAAGTCTGGAACGTACGCTCCACACCGATACCATTTGAAATTTTACGAACAGTAAAAGCTGAATTAAGCTGACGATTACGCTTAGCTAGAACAACACCCTCAAAGGCCTGAAGTCTTTCACGGCTACCTTCTTTTACTTTTACTTTAACTGAAACTGTATCCCCTGGACCAAACTCAGGGATTTGCTTATCCATCTGCTCTTTTTCAATTGCAGCGATAATAGGCGTCTTATTTGACATTTTTTTGCTCCTCAATATACATTGGTTGGTGGCAAGCCACCTGATTTAGAGCTCTGTACAGAGAGGATAGCTTATCCTTTGCTATCATCTGCCAGCGCATTACTCTCATTCCTTAAGAAGGGCTTTTTGCTCATCATTGAGCTCAAGCTTTTCCAATAAATCCGGTCTTCTTTGCTTCGTTCTTAACAGCGACTGCTTAAGTCGCCATTGTCTAATTTTTTCATGATTACCAGAAAGTAAAACCTCTGGTACATCTAAGCCTTCATACTTTTCAGGCCTTGTGAAATGGGGACAGTCTAAAATTCCATCAGCAAATGAATCCTGATTTGCTGACTCTTTATGACCAAGAGCACCAGGCAACTGCCTTATAAGTGCATCCATAAACACCATTGCGGGCAATTCACCCCCGCTTAACACATAATCACCAATGGACCACTCTTGATCCACTTCGAGCTCAATTAATCGCTCGTCAATTCCTTCGTAGCGACCAGCAATCAAAATTAATGACTGCCCTGTTGCAAACTGGTTGACTGCTGTCTGTTGCAGAACCATGCCCTGAGGCGATAGGTAAACCACTAAGGATTCGCCCTGTATCCAATCTTTAGCCGCGCTAATCGCTTTACGAAGGGGCTCAATCGTCATGACCATACCTGGACCGCCACCATAGGGACGATCATCTACGGTTGCATGAGGGTCATCGGTAAAATCTCTTGGGTTGAAGCTAGAAACCTCTAATAACCCCTGATTAACCGCACGACTACTGATCCCATATCCAGTGAGTGCTTCAAACATTTCTGGAAACAGAGTAATCAATGCTATTTTCATAACCAGACCTCCGTTAAATAACCGATTCCTTAAAAATCAGGATCCCAGACAACATCAATTTTCTGCGACTCTAAATCAATATTTGTGACATATTGTTTTGCGTAGGGTATTAACCGTTCGTTACGATCTATACTCTCAGCATCACCAGTCACAACAATCACATCATTGGCACCGGTCTCTAGCATTGAAGAGACTTTTCCCAACCTCTGGATACTATCTCCATAATGGTTATAAACCACTAAACCCTGAAGCTGATGCCAATAATAATCACTATCTTGCAAGTCTGGGAGAGCATCTTGCCCTACCCTGATATCTAATTGACACCATTCACGTGCAACGTCGCGATCATCAATACCTTTTAGGCGAGCCACCAATCCATCACCGTGAATTTTCCATTCATCCACTTCAATGGTTTGATCTTTGCCCTGCTTATCAACCTGCCATGGCTGATAAGCAAAAATCTTTTCTGGTTGCTGAGTAAAAGACGACAGCTTCACCCAGCCGCGCACACCAAAAACCGCAGTGATGCGCCCAATAATGAGGGTTCCCTGAACAATTGAGTTATTGCTCATAGGATAAGACCTCTTATGCTGCTAGCTTAGCAGCCTCTTTCAAAAGCGAGGTTACTCGGTCACTTACTTGAGCACCCTGGCCTTGCCAGTAGTTAGCGCGATCCAAGTCAATGCGTAAACGCTCTTCACCACCGCGTGCTATAGGATTAAAAAACCCAATACGCTCAATGTAACGAGCATCACGTGCTTTACGTGAGTCTGAAACTGTAATGTGGAAGAACGGACGTTTTTTTGAACCACCGCGAGCCAATCTAATTGTTACCATTTACTGATACCCTGTTTTTGGACGTTTTATAACGCCACAAATTGTCTGTTTAATCTTATCCAAATGCCGCGCAACAGATACTTGCTACGACCCTAGGAAAGGCGCGGTATATTACGCGAAATAATTTGTAAAGGAAACCTCTTTATTCAGCGGCTGTTTCTGCGGATAAATATGGATTTTTTACAGACTAAAACTTTGGAAAACCACCGGGGGGTAATCCGCCGCCAGGGGGCATACCACCACCAAGGCCGCGCATCATATTTTGCATACCCTTGCCCTTCATTTTCTTCATCATCTTGCCCATTTGCTTATGCTGCTTCAACAGGCGATTCAAGTCTTGGATAGTAGTACCAGAACCCTGAGTTATTCGCCTCTTTCTAGAACCATTTAAGATGTCGGGATTAGAGCGCTCTTTGGGTGTCATAGAATCTATGATGTATTCCATCTTACTAAATTGACCCGTCATATCCTTCTGCTGAGTCATTTGTCCCATATTTCCCATACCTGGAAGCTTGTCCATCATGCTTTCCATGCCACCTAACTGCTTCATTTGCTGAAGCTGCTCACGCAAATCTTCAAGATCGAAGCGTTTTCCTTTGGCTACTTTCTTGGCAAACTTTTCTGCTTTCTTTTTATCAACCTTACGCTCTACATCTTCGATAAGGCTTAGCACATCACCCATACCAAGAATGCGCGAAGCAATTCGCTCAGGATGAAATGGCTCTAGGGCATCAGTTTTCTCACCCACACCCAAAAACTTAATAGGCTTACCCGTGACATGGCGAACTGATAAAGCAGCACCACCTCTTGCGTCACCATCGACCTTAGTCAGGATAACCCCTGTTAGAGGTAGTGCTTCATTAAAAGCCTTCGCGGTATTAACCGAATCCTGACCAATCATGGCGTCGATTACAAACAGCGTCTCAATCGGGTTTGCAACCTTATGAATCTGCTTAATTTCGTCCATCATCGGCTCATCAATAGCCAGACGACCTGCAGTATCAACAATTAGTACATCTGCAAATTGGGTTTTTGCCGCCGCAATAGCATCGCTGACAATTTGGGTGGGCTTTTGATCGGGTGTGCTAGGAAAAAATTCAGCGCCAACCTCAGAGGATAGCGTTTTGAGCTGCTCAATGGCTGCTGGACGATAGACATCGGCAGAAACCACCATGACTTTTTTCTTTTCACGTTCTGAAAGATAACGTGACAACTTTGCTACCGATGTGGTTTTACCCGCACCCTGCAAGCCCGCCATCAATATGACTGCAGGCGGCTGGGCATTTAGGCTAAGGGATTCATTTTTCTCCCCCATTATGGATTCAAGTTCTGCCTGAACAATCTTCAGGAATTGCTGGCCTGGGTCTAAGCTACTACTTACTTCAGTTCCAACGGCACGTTGTTTGACTAATTCGATAAAGTCTTTGACAACTGGTAATGCAACATCCGCCTCCAAAAGTGCTACGCGCACTTCTCGCAGGGTTTCTTGGATATTACTTTCACTTAAACTGGCTTTTCCTGAGATTTTTTTAAGGCTCAGGGATAAGCGTTCACTTAAGTTTTCAAACATTGCCATCTTTTTTTCCAAATCGTTAGGTTTGTGACTTCATTATATCAGTATTTGAGCACTAGACTTCACCTATAGCCCTTAATATGCCAAACTTAGCCTCAATTACATACGGATAATATTATGACTACATTTGCATTTGGCTCAGGTGCTATCACACTTTATGTCATAGGATGGATAGCAACCCTACTTGCAGTTTATAATCGAGAGGGTTTGAAAAATAATTTACTTCAAACCATAACTCTAGCTGCTATTGTGCTTCATGCTGTTGCTGCATTTCAATTACTTTCAAAAGATGGTGGGCTCGACCTTAGTCTCATGAAAATAATTGCATTACTGGCCTTAGTGATTAATGCATTGGTGTATTTTAGTAGTCTACAAAAACCCATTCATAGCCTTTACTTAGCTCTGTTTCCCATTTCAGCTATTACTTTATTGGTGGCACTCACTAGCACCAGTACAAAGGCGACTATTTTTGTGCCCCTAAGTTTACAGGCGCATATCTTGATTTCTATTCTGGCCTACAGTTTTCTGGCCATAGCCGCACTCCAAGCTCTGCTGGCAGGCTATCAGAGCTGGCAGCTAAAACATAAGCATCAAGACGTGTTAATGCGTACCATGCCCGCCCTTGAAACCATGGAAGCACTGCTATTTAAATTAATTTGGGTGGGTCAGATTCTGCTTACACTATCGTTAATTACAGGCTTCTATGTGTATGACGACTTTTTTGCCCAGCAGCTAATACATAAAGTTGCCTTTAGTATTGTCGCCTGGGCGGTTTATGCCGTATTACTTTTTGGCAGGCATCTTTATGGCTGGCGTGGTCGCAGAGCTATCAACTGGACATGGGTTGGTTTTTCAGGGATTCTTTTAGGCTATATTGGCAGTAAAGTCGTCATTGAGTTGGTATTAAATTAACCTTTGTCGGTTGATATATTGCATAATCTCATTCAACATTAGGTTACTTAAGTTTTAGAGGCACTATCTTTGGAAGGTTCCCACCCATTGTTTCTTTGGGGCATATTGTTTTCGCTGCTCATTTTGTCAGCGTTCTTTTCTGGCTCAGAAACAAGCATGATGTCACTCAACCCCTATCGATTAAGACACCAACGTAAAAAAAGTGCTGGCGCAAGGCGTGCCGCTAAGCTTCTAGCTATGCCTGACCGCTTAATTGGGCTAATTTTAGTCGGTAATAACGCGGTTAATATTCTTGCAGCGATTATCGCCAACATGCTCGCTATCCATTACGTTGGTGAAGCTGCCGCACCTTGGGTTGCCACGGCAACACTGACCATTTTAGTGTTGGTTTTTTCCGAAGTAACACCGAAAACCATTGCCGCTCAGAACCCCGAATGGTTTGCGTTCAAAGCTAGTCATATTTTAAAGCCACTACTTCAGCTTTTAACGCCTCTTATCTGGTCTATTAATAGGCTAACCAATACATTTATCAGTCTGCTGGGTTTTGATCCCAACAAAGATAGAGACCATAGCTTAGATTCTGAAGAGTTAAAGTCTTTGGTCGATCTGTCTGGGCATAAACTTTCTGACAGTAATCAGGGTATGCTAAGAGCCATACTCGATCTCGATAATATGACAGTTGAGGATATTATGATTCCTCGCAACGAAGTCAGTGGGCTAGATTTAGAAGAAAACATTGATGTTCTTATGGAGCAAATTCTTTCTTGCGAATACACCCGTCAGCCCGTTTACTCTGGCGATATCAATAATATTATCGGCATTTTTCATGTTCGCAAAGCTAACCATCTTTTGCGCGCAGACACCATTACACATAATGCTATTAAACGCTTTGCTGACGAGGCTTACTTTATTCCCGAAAGTACCAAGTTGACCACACAGCTTCTCAACTTCAAAAAAATGCGAAGTCGCTTTGCGGTGGTGGTTGATGAATACGGTGAAGTGCAGGGTTTAGTGACTTTGGAAGACATATTGGAAGAAATCGTAGGTGATTTCACCACCAATGAAGCTGATCTTATTGAAGAGGTCATGGCTCAGAATGATGGTAGTTTCTTAATTGACGGCACTGCTACTATTCGAGAAATTAATAAGGCAACCCAGTGGGACTTACCTCTCAATGGCCCAAAAACGATGAATGGACTGGTTCTGGAGCAATTAGAAAGTATTCCCGATGGCAATGTCAGCTTTACTTTAAATCAATTTAAATTCGAAACCGTTGAAATTAACGGCACCCGTGTTAAAAAAGTAGCCGCAACCTGTCTTAAGCCAATTACATCTGAATCGAGTATTTAGACTAAGACTGGATTAATTGTTTTTGTCTGCTCTATCTATGCAGCTGTCAACCACAGCCTGTCGCTGATCCTCATCCAGATAAATCCAGTTTCTTATTTCTTCACTGGTGCGGTAACAGCCGACGCAAACATCTTCGTCATTAAGTCGACAAATTGAAATGCAGGGTGATGTGGATTTATCCATTAAAGTCTTCTCACTGGTATCTATTATTCAGCCGTTAGCTGCTGAAGCTGTTGCTGCGTCGGGTAACGCAAATTAATTTGAGCATCTAAAACAAAATTTAACATATCCACCATAACCTTAAGAGTGAATCCCCAAATTTTGTATTCCCCATACATTACGTAAGGTAATTGAATTTTTCTTTCACTGAGCTCGAAATATTTATAGCCACCTGTATCCAATAACAATTTGAGAGGAAAATTAAATACCGCGGCTATCTCAGAAGGATCCGGCTGCAAATGATAAGGCGATGCCACCCATCCCATAAACGGCGCCACACGTAACATACTTAACCGAGGTGAATCACTGGGCAACATACCAAGTAACTCGATCTTATCGGAAGTTAGGCCAATTTCCTCTTCAGTTTCACGTAAGGCAGTTGCTAATAGATTTTGATCGCAAGGCTCTTTCATGCCCCCTGGAAAAGCCACTTCGCCAGCATGATGGTTAAGATGTTTAGCGCGCTGGGTTAAAATAACATGCGGATCCAATGGATCGCCCTGTAAAAGAAGCATCACAGCAGCTTTAGCGCTAGTCTTTTCAACCTCGGAATCAACGACCGAGGGTATATAATGTTTTAATCGTTGTGAAATAGTGGCTAACATAGGTTCATTATACGTTTTTATAACAATTCTTGAGGGATTTATGAATTACTGTTCAGAATGCGGTACCCCAGTTACTCTGAAGATACCAGAGGGAGATAACAGACTGCGCTTTGTTTGCCCAAACTGCAAAACTGTCCATTATCAGAATCCTTTGGTTATTGTGGGTGTACTGCCTGAGTATAATCAGCAAATACTCCTCTGTAAGCGCGCTATTGAGCCACAGAAAGGTCGCTGGACACTGCCTGCTGGATTCATGGAGAATGACGAATCCACCCTCGAGGGTGCTTTAAGAGAATGCCAAGAAGAGGCTCATGCGTCAGTTAATGAGCCGACTCTTTACGCGCTTTATGACATCCCATACATCAATCAGGTGTATGTCTTCTATCGCGCACAACTAGCCAATCTAGATTTTGGTCCAAGCGCTGAATCTACCGAGGTAGCGCTGTTTGATGAGCAAGATATTCCATGGGATGAACTGGCTTTTCCAGTGGTGACTGCGGTTATTAAGCGCTTTTTAAGCGATCGTAAAAAAGACAGCTTTGAAGTATTTAATGATGTGATTGAACGCAGAAAATAATCAAAGTAAAAACAAAACGCCCGCACTACATAGCAGCGCGGGCGCAGAATAAAACGATGACGACTTAAAGCTTGTCAGCGTTTTCTGATAGGTATGCAGCAACACCCTCTGGAGTGTCTTTCATACCGCTATCACCTTTATTCCAGCCAGCAGGGCAGACTTCGCCATGATCCTGATGGAATGCAAGAGCGTCAATCATACGCAGCATCTCATCAATATTACGACCTAGCGGCAAATCATTAACCACCTGATGTCTTACCAGACCATCTTCATCAATCAAGAAAGAACCACGGAAGGCAACGCCATCCGCATGCTCAACATCGTATGCTTGACAGATTTCGTGCTTAACATCGGCAACCAATGGGTATTTAACCGCACCAATACCACCGTCATTCACGTCAGTATTACGCCATGCATTGTGAGAAAATTGTGAATCAATCGAAACACCAATGACTTCTACGCCACGATCAACAAATTCTTGATGACGGTGATCAAATGCGATCAGCTCGGAAGGACATACAAAGGTGAAATCGAGAGGGTAAAAGAAAATAACAGCTTTTTTGCCCTTAATTGTCTCTGCAAGGTTAAAGTTATCGATAATCTCACCACTGCCAGTTACTGCAGCAGCCGTGAAATCTGGTGCTGGCTTGCCTACTAATACAGCCATATTGGTTACTCCTAATAAAAGTTACTTGTTTTGAATATGTATAATCTACAGAGGATAGTTTCACATCGGCAAACTTTCAACCAATTGAATGTTTTTATTATGTTTATAGCACTATCCTAAGGATTTTGCGTTGAGTCCGAAACTTAGCTTTTGTTTTTGCTTTGCAAATAGGCGGGTTCCTAAAATTCCATCCCATATAGAGAGCGTACTGCCTAAGTTAGCGAATCTGTGATTGGCACTGTGATGAAGCTGATGCTGAGCAGGACTCACTAAGAATTTTTCAAGACGACCAAACGAAAGCCAGATATGTGAGTGGCGTAAATTAGCAGCCAAGAAATTAAACACAAAACCAAATATGTCTACGCCCAAAACCTGAAGTGCAGTTAACTTTCCTGAGAACAACCAAATAAATATACCGCTGATCACACCAAAAACAACCAAGCCTCGCGTAAAGTAAAGTATATGCTCAACTGGATGCACTCTAAAAAGGGTAAAAGGCGTTAAAACTGTCGCACTATGATGGGTTTTATGGAAACGCCATAAAAATTTATACTTATGCATGCAGTAATGCAGTGCAAAACGACTTAAATCTTCAACGATAAAGAACGTGACACTAAACATAAGTGCGATCGCAAACCAACTCAACTCAATTGTTGGAGCATCGCCAACATTGTCTTGTAGAAAAGAACCCACACCAATGGTTAGTGCTAAATGACTTCCAAACAACGGAACCAATAACAGAAGGCGCAACGAACTATTTACAAACATTAAAACAAGGTCATACAAACTAGATTTGGCAAACCAGTAGCTTGGATTAAACAAACTTTTTAGTTGGCTTTTTAAATCGAATTTACCTTTTTGCACGGCCACAACCGCCGAGGCAACCAACAATGCAGTAAGCAGATAGAGCCAATATACACGCTTGCCGGCATCAAAAAAGAAGCTGGTGGGTGTAGTTACTAGCTCAAAAAATTCAGCCTGCACTATAGTCTGTACCTAATTTGCCCTAGCAGCATGCGAGGCAGGTTGGGTCTTGCACCAAAAGGCCGATGAGACACAATTGCAGATTCATCGGTTACGTTCCTTACCATGAGTTTGTAATCAATGGTTTCACTAGCTACCCATAAAAAGGACAGGTCTAAGGTCGCCAAGCTTTCTGTCTGTTTTCCTGGAATAAAATCATCAACCCCCGGAACTTCTCGCATTTCATGTTGGTATTTTACAGCCGCATCAACTGACCAATTACCGCTACCAACGCCTATTTGCCAACGCCCTGCATATTTGGGCACATAAGGCAATTCGTCACCTTTTTGAACCAGCTCCCATTGGGAGAACCCCGATAGGAACGAGTTTTGGAATGCTGTTTCAGTATAGGTAAGGCTAAGTTGCGAATTTACCTCTAAATAGTCATTGAGTGACTTTTGAAATTGAGCATTTAGCTCGATGCCACCTATTTCAACCTGTCCACCATTAAACTCTTCACCAACACTACAATTAGCGTCGGAAGCGCGACATCGGCCAATCAAATTTTTATAATCGCTTAAAAAACCAATTGCCTCAGCAGAGAAATTTTCATCCTCATATCTGACGCCATATTCATAATTAATGCTTTCCTCCGCGTCAGCACCAGATTTTCCTGGACCTGCCGGAGAAAATCCAACGTAAACACCCGCAAGAATTCCTATATTATTGGTTAATTGTCTATGAATACCAACTCCGGGAGCAAGAATATATTGCGAATTTTGATACTTTGAACCAGTATTTTTGTTATGTAACTTTCCAGCAATATCTTCGTAACGCAAACCAATATTAAACGTCCAATCATCTTTAACTACCCTATCGCTTAGATAAAGGGCGATTGCGTCTGACTGGGCATAATTGAATGTTTTAGCTGGATATTCAATACCATCAGAAACTAAATTACCCTCAGTCATCATAAAGCCATATTGTTGATGGTCGCGGTGAACATAATCTTGATGATATCGAACACCTAAATCAATATTGTGGCTATATACACCCAGATCAAATTGTTTTGATAGCTCAATTTGAAGGCCCTCAGAACCGTATTCTCGGGCGTTATCCGTCACATCAATCACAAGATTGTTAACGCTACTATCTTGAGTGCCAGTAATCACTTGATAGGCATTTAGATTTTCAGCAGGCGACTGCAATACTTTTTTTGTATCGGGACCATCAATAAAACCATCAAACTTATTCCATGCTCTATCAAAGCGATTAATATATAGCTTACTATTAATCTGTAAATCTGAAGGCAGCTCGATTAAGTGACTTAGATGTATCTGACTGTGATCTGAGTCAAAGCTATCTTGCTGAGAAGCAGGATATCTTTGGATTGGATTGGTATCAAAATCTAAATCTGTTAAACCAAGGTATGTTTCATTTGACGACTCATCGGCGTAACCCAGTTTTAGAATAATGGACTGCTTTAGTTCTGTTTCTGGTTTCCAATGGGCTTTAATATTAAAGTCGTTTCTTACAAAACCTGTATCTGCACCATTGGTCAATTCTTTAAAACCATCACTTGAGTAACGTAAGGCATCAACTTGAAAACTTAAATCACCAATCACTCTTTCACCCATTGCGGATAGTATTTGGAAATTATCTGTACCGCCGGTATATTTAAACTCTGTAGAATCAGTCCATTGCGCCGGTCGAGTGACCATATTCACAGCCCCGCCCACTGTATGGGGGCCATAGGCAATTGCCGCAGGTCCCTTTAGCACTTCAAGTGAATACAGCCTAGAAGCATTAGTCATATAATAAGCTGCAGGCGCTGCATAGGGGGCTGGTGCAATTAAAACCCCGTCTTCCATAAGGGTAATCTTTTGGCTTCGCTCAGCAGTGGCTCCGCGAATACCTATATTTGGTCGCAACCCGTAGCCATCTTCCTCGCGAACATAAACACCTGGGGACAAACTAATTACTTGATTTAAATCACTGTAAGCATGCTTTTCTATTAACTCAGCATCAATTTGAATACCTGAACCAGCCAAACGTTGCTTGTCAGCTTTTGTTCCAATAATCAGGAACTCCTCCACTTCAATGTTGTTTGATTCCTCACCATGGACAACAGTTGCTAGTATCAATATAGAAATCAAAAAAATAGTATTTATAAACTTAGTCATTATCAGATTGCACTCTTCCGGGAACAGGTACATTTACTATAGATACAAATTCAATTTTCAAGTCATCTGTAATTTTCTTTAGGAGGCCAGCTAAACTACAGGCATCAAGGACGCTATCATCATCAGGGTTTGCTTCAGAATTGGTACAGGTAGTTTCATCATCAATCGACTGTATTGAAGCTATCTGATCAGTTAGCGAAAGATTAATGGTATCAATAAAATCAATCACATCCTTTGATTGGGTTTTAAAGCGATTAGCAATACTCGCATAACCTTCATTATCTATGAGATCATCAAAACCAACACTGCTACCACCATTAAATATTCTAAGAAATTCTTGTGTATTGATTTTAATATTTCGCAACGATGACTGACTAAATGGTGACTCAACCAAGTCTGGGCAGGTCATTGCCGAACACTTAGGATTTATACCCAATGGAATAGCTAATTTTCCAGACTTAGTGAACGTCTCAAGATAAAACAAAGCATCCGTTACTAACTGGAAATTATCTCCAAGGCTAGATTCACTACGAAATTCTGTACGATAAGGTGAATCACCTAATGTCCATTGATCATAAATCGCTTGAGAAGCGTCAGCCACATCATTGGCTAACTTTACAGCATAATTACAGCGTTGCGTTTTACGCTCAGAATCCGATAGATTTGACCAGTCATCAGCAGCAAGTGCCTGACTAGAACAAGAGTGGTTTAAATCATCGTCAAATAAAAGGTATTCGATAGCACCCATACCGCGCTGATTTAATGCGCGACTTGATACTGAGAAATTTTCATCATTGTTTGAAAGAACAACCGCCTGATCAAGAGCGCAGGTAGCCAAACTTCCCAGTGGATAGGAGTTAATTCGACTTTGTAATGCCGAACCATTGCGCTCAGCAGGACCTACAATATGCATTTCTGTTTGCTGGACCCTATCCATTAGACTTTGCCAAGCTAATTTAGCCTCTGCAAGCCCGACAGATTCATCAGAATTATCAATAGCATCACAATAATCAGATAGTTTACCCTCACCACTAGCGAAAGAAACGGCCTCTTCTGCAGTAGACATGTAGTTAGGTATAAAAATATTGTCAGCGAGGTTAGTCATTAACGCCCCACGATCAAAATCAACATTATCTTGATCTTGGCTAGGCAGTGACGATGAAAGATTACGAGATTTATCTACACAGCCAGTTATGGCTATTAATAAAAAAATCCCGAAAAAGCTTTTAGCATTGAACATATTTCTCTCTCAAAAAAAGAAGAGGGCCAACAGCTGTTGACCCCTTACTCATAATTTATACGTTATTTTCACATTTTCTTACGAAATTTTCACGCATTTAGACTTACCACTCAGCCACATTTTCCGCATCAAATCCATATGCAGCCTGCAATATGTCGCTAGCAGCTTCTAATGCCTGCAGGTATGCATCAATAGCCGTTTGACCATCCGTTGCTAATACAGGCTTGTCACCGATATTAGAAAGTACCGTTTTAAGACTGTCTAAATTAACTGCTGTGACTGCAGCATCACGGAAAGGTGAGAACGGGCTAAACTGTAAACTTAGAGCAAAACCTTTCAACTCAGACCAGTGCTTGCCAAGGTTGGTAAAGTTACTAACGCTAGCATAGCTTCCATTTGAAAACTCAGCAATATCATTAGTCACATCATTAACATAGTGAATTGCAGTAGCCGCAATACATTTTTCCCAGGTTAGAGCAGCTGTCTTAATGTGGCCCTGCAATTCTTCTAACTCAGCATCAGTAATCAAACCCGCTGCAGACGCATTAGCAATAATATGTCGACCGGCCAAGAAAGCATTCATCGCTTCTGTCGATAGATCTGTAGGATTAGCGTTGCCAGCTGATCCCACATCACGCTTGGCACAGTTTTGTGCGTGGCCAAAGTTAAACTCACTACGTGGGTCAATTAATCCATCACCATTGGTATCGTGATAACCATTCTTCCACTCATCACGACCACTCTTCGCTCTTGCTTCTAAATCAGTGTAGTCATTGTTGTCACGCGCAGCACCATAGTAACCAAAGGCTTCATCATAGTTATGTTCTGCTTCAGTGTAGTTTTTACTGCCTTCTTGAGTAGTAACCTGAACAGCCCAATCAGACTGGAAGTAATCATTGGTGCCTTGAGAGAACGATACCGCACCCATCAAGAACTTCTGAAGCAATTGGCGCTGGTTACGTCCCTGCTCATCATATTGGACACTGTTTACAGATACATCACCATCCACTGTAGGAACAGTGAAAGAAGCGCCATCAGATGCCTGAGCCGCTAATACAGCCGTCCATGAATCAACAAGATCAATCGGCAAATTAATCGGCTGACCATCTTCAGATTGACCTTCCCAACCAAAGAACTCGCCATCGATTAGTTTAGAGGTCTCACCACCGCCTTCACCATTACCACCGGCAATCTTACCGTCTAGGTTTTTACCTGATGAGATATCACCATAGGTAACCGCCTTAAGAATGTCGCTGCCGTCTGCTGCACCATTCTTCAGTCTAAAGCCAGTTAATGCATCGTTTGCACCATCACCGTTCATGTAGAAGTCTAAATCAGCCGCAAAGGTTGCTTCATCTGCACCTGACTCCTCCATAGCTTCCATGTAATCAACCATACCGGAAATCAGTAGCTGACGAGCAACCTGTCCTGTGTAGCTCACCGAATCTGAATCAGCTACATAGGTTGAATTTGTGAAGTTATAAGTTGAAGGTGCTTCTGAACTATAATCTGGATCTACTGGATCTACTGGATCTACTGGATCTACTGGATCTACTGGATCTACTGGATCTACTGGATCTGAATTATTAGATGACCCGCCACAGGCA